>Ga0209828_1002655_pt1 | contig 14479 bp, 14 predicted proteins | sample MaitaG_FD_187429 | JGI IMG/M metagenome (GOLD analysis project Ga0209828, IMG submission 187429) | Marine algal microbial communities from Maine, USA - Maine_Asex2 metaG (SPAdes) (version 2) | ecosystem: Host-associated > Algae > Red algae > Unclassified | place: Maine, USA | collected 2015-01-05 | reverse complement strand
ATAAAGGCATCAGGACCATATTTACTTCAAGTGTTAGAAAGCCTTACATCATATATTATTATATGAGATCTTTACCATTTTTTCTTATTTTAGATGAAAACTCATTATCTAAATTAGCTTCCTATTCTACATTGGCAAGTTCTTTTTTGCTGTATAGCCCTCAAATAAATGCTCAATGCGGAACCGCCAATTCATTCAACCCAGTATTAGGAATAGATATTGATGGTGATGGGAATAGTGATCTTTCCCTTAATTGGAACATGGGATTTACAGTTTCACCAATTTTACTAATTGGCAGCAGTTTCTCCAATGTCAACAAACAAGGTTTTACAGGAAGAACTCATTATCTATTTCCTTTCCCTCGAACAGGCACGATTTCCTCATGTCCAATTGTGAGCATTCCAAATGGATCTCAAGGATATTCGGGTGTTTATTATGGAGCTTATGTATCCAATAAGTTAACGATAAGTTTTTCTATTGATTTTTCATTTGTAAATAACAACGCATCCGGCTCCCCTAACTCTTCCTACATATCTGGTGTATACACTGCAATAGCATCTGCTTATGCAGGAAATCAGATAATAGGTCTTACTGGCAGTATGGCTAGTATTTGCGCTCCGGTAAATTCTACAGGAGCATCAACCTTGAATTTAGGCGTTGCCAATTTTTACTCAAGATTCGGGGAGAGAATAATAAATAGTTATGAGGGTAGAAAATATTACAGAGAGTCGATTTATGGTATGATCATTGGAACATTGACAGATCATGTTCCTGTTCTATGTACAGTCGCTGCTCCAATTCCATCTGCATTTCCGAGTTTATTTATGTATTATCTAATAGCAATACCAGGTACAAGCAGTACGGCTGGACCGATCGAAACTTTAGCTATTGTTATTCCTTTTAATAACGTGAATATTACCACTTTTAATGGAAACAATACAGAATATATCGGCATAAAATTTCAAGGTCCAGATCAAAATGGAGATGGAAACCCTGATCACTATTTAGGTTGGGCTGAAATTTTTATTCATCCTGATTCTAAAATTACATGTTTAGGCACTAGCTATAATTCTTGTTCAATTGAAGTCAGTCTAGCTACTGGAGGTACAGGTACATGTCCATCAAGTTCGAACATAGACTCTGGCATGGCTGACCCAATGAATAACTGTGTGCCTAGTGCCAGCATGGTTATGCTTTCTGGAACAGCAGCACCCGGTCTTGATCAAGAATCTAGTGATTGGATTCAATCAACACAAACATTACCTGGAAATACATCCATTGATTATGATGCAGTCCAATATGTAGAATTAAAAAATGGATTTTGTGCACCCGCTAATGCAAATTTTGCAGCTTTTATAGATATGTGTGATAATGGCGGAGGGGGTTTTAATATTAATAATGGCGAGGACGATACTAAATAGTTGATATTTGATAATTAATAATTGATTGTTATTCTGAGCCCTCATGGCCCCTCTTAATATAAATTGTTGAGAGCAAGCAATATGATTAGAAGAATTAAAAATTAAATATGGCTATTGACCAATGTATCAAGAGAAACGGATCGTCATAAAAGAAATCTGAAAATCAGCTCCAGAGAACCGAAATCCAAAAATCGAGAACCGAGAACCGAATTCTTAGAACCGAGAACCCAATTAAATAATATGAATAATATTCGAAAACCTTCTTTGAATCTATTTGTTGACTCGTAAAACAAATGAGATGAAGATTCTTCTTACGGGTGCAACGGGGTATATAGGGAAGCGGTTGTTACCTATTTTAGTTAATAAAGGGTTTGATGTAGTATGCTCTGTTAGGGATAAAAACAAATTTACACTGGAAGAATCTTTCAGAGATCAGATAGATGTCATTGAAGTAGATTTGACAAAGAAAGAATCTTTACAAAGGATTCCTAAAGATATAGATATCGCATATTACCTTGTTCATTCAATGTCTGCCTCTACAAATTACCAAGATCTTGAAAAATTATCAGCAATCAACTTTCGAGAAGCCATTAATAAAACAACTGCAAAGCAAGTAGTATACCTTAGTGGTATCGTCAATTCTGAGTCTCTCTCTAAACATTTGCAATCGAGAAAAAACGTAGAAAACGAGTTAAATCAGGGGAATTATGCCTTGACAACTGTGTGTGCAGGAGTAATTATTGGCTCGGGAAGTGCCTCATTTGAAATCATTCGAGATCTAGTAGAAAAATTACCCATTATGATTACGCCTAAATGGCTTAATACTAGATGTCAACCTATTGGAATAACTGATGTAATTCAAATTTTGACAAGCATAATGGGTATGGAAGAGACCTATAATAAAACCTATGATATAGCTGGGCGTGAAATTCTTACGTATAAAGAAATGCTACTAGGTTTTGCTGAAAGAAGAGGTCTTCGACGATGGATATTTACAGTTCCTGTCATGACACCAAAATTATCCTCCTATTGGTTATATTTTGTCACTTCTACATCCTATAAATTAGCTTGTGCACTTGTCGACAGTATGAAAGTGGAGGTGGTAGCTAAAAATAATGATTTAATAGATTTACTAGGTATCGAACCTATATCCTATCAGGAATCTATAGACAAAGCCTTCAAAAAAATAGAACAAAATGAGATTGTTTCCAGCTGGAAAGATTCAACTATTAGTGGAAGATTAAATTATACAATTTCGGAATACATAAATGTACCCAAGTATGGATGCTTTACTGATGTACGAAAAAGAAAGGTAGAAAATATAGTAAAATGCATTCAAAAAATATGGAGCATTGGAGGAGAGACTGGATGGTATTATGCGAATGGTCTATGGAAATTAAGAGGCTATATAGATAAAGCGGTAGGTGGAGTGGGACTAAGAAGAGGAAGGACCAACGTATACAAATTACATGTCGGTGATACACTCGATTTCTGGAGAGTTTTGTATGCGAATAGAGAAGAGGGTAGGCTCCTTTTATTTGCTGAAATGAAACTTCCCGGTGAGGCGTGGCTAGAATTTAGAATAGAAAAGGGTCAACTTATTCAAACTGCCACTTTCCGCCCTAAAGGGATCTTGGGGAGAGCTTATTGGTTTACAGTCTTGCCATTTCATGGAATTATTTTCAAGGGTTTGATTGAGGAATTGGCGAAACCTTAATTAAATTTAATCCTCTAGATAAAACTGGGGCCAAATTTTGCATAACAGTATGATCTTTACCTTTCAGTCAAACAGCTGAAGCAAAGGACTTAATTCTTGCCAAGGCCGCCGAGCCACTGCTTGGTCAGATTGGTTTTAAGATTATCGCCATTACTGCCGTCATTTCAACCTTTTCAGCTATAAATGCTACCGTACTAGGAAGCTGTCGTGTGAATTATGAAATTGCTGAGGATAACGAACTACCTATTTTTTTTGTTATCAACTATATTGTTAGCCGATTAGACTTATGACCACAGCATTGCTATCTATAGCTCTCGTCAATACGATAAATTTGGAAAGCAGTAGCTTATTATTTGTCTAAAAAAGCGGAATACATCCATACAGATTTTTCTTGCTCTCTAATATAGTCGCTCATCAATGCATTTGTCCCTTCATCATCCGCTTCAGACGATAAATTCAATATGTCACGTTGAAGAACTATTGTAGTTTTAAATGATTCTAAAATATTCTCAACTGCTTTTACTCCATCGCTAACCTCTACACTTTCCACAATTTGAGAAATTTCTCTGTAGTTGGTATAGTTATGATTTGGTGTATGTCCTAATGTTAATATTCTTTCGGCTACTTCATCAATTTTTAATATCAAATCATTGTATAATTCCTCAAATTTCACATGAAGTTCAAAAAATTTTTCTCCTTTAATATTCCAATGGTAGCCTCTCGTATTTTGATAAAAAATCGAATAATTTGCTAAGAGTTCATTTAGTTTAGCCGACAAGTGTTTGGATTTTTCATTATCTAATCCGATTGCATTTTTGTTATTCATTTTGAGCTGTTTATACTATTTAAAATTGTTTGTATTAGTTTATAAACGGAAATATTTAAAATTAATTAATAATCATATTTGGGCAACCTTTCCTTGTATTGTAGAGGAAATGAGAAAGTATATCGATCTAAAGATATAAACTTTACACGAGTCCTGAAATACTTACAATTAAGGTCAATACAACACTCCGTAACATCATTGATAATCTAAAACCAGAAGATCAATTATTTATAATAATTAGCATAGGTACCTTATCATTTTTATTTATCACTATTTCTACCGTGTTTCCTAAACATGCATCAAATACTGAATGTCCCTTTGTCCCATAATTACTAAATCAGCGTTTAAATTTTTCAAATAGGGTAGTATTGTTTGTTCAGGTCCATGCTCGTATTCTTCTCGCACAACTTAATCAATTTTAAAATCTTCATACCTTTATTTTCATCAACAAATTTATGAATAATTTCAACATTTTTTTTAATCATCCTCAACCTGATGTACTCCACGAATAAAAGTATACGTTGGCAAATTAGGAGTTTCGAATGAATGAAAGCACGTTATCTTCGAGTTTTCTTTTATGTTTTTTTTATTTTGAATGAGCTTTCTAACAGCTTCGCTGAATGTGATGATAAATTTACTGGAACAACAATATGATTTCATATTTAGCAATATATGCTGTTTTCACTTATACCCGAACCTTACTAATTGGTAATATAATAAATTCTCCAATTAACTTTCTCATTAACTGCACCAATTCATATGATCTTACAATGGATTCGGATGATAGTCTATTCAACTAACGTTTCTCATTTTCTCACCGAAGTCATTCTGCTACATTTTCATGACTTCTCAATTTTTACAGATCTACTTTCAAATTATCGACCCATACATATTTTCTTATTATATGAATTTCGCGATTTCAGTTCGTAACGAAAATTTAATTTTTAAATGCATATAACTTTTCTGTACCTATTGCGGATGACAAATACTCCAGATATACTGTAAGATGTGAGCCTATCTTTAGATTAGGTGTAACGTCTAATATGTTGTTCGTTGATAGCATAATATTGATTTATATCGTAATTATTCTTATTGTTTAGATTGCTTGTAAACTATTCCATTACAAAAATATAAATATCAAAAATAACCCAAAGGAAAGGATGGTATACTTATCTATATTATAGAGATATACATAGTAAAATACGTAGGCAAAAGGTCAATATCCATAGGATAAAAGTAGCTATATATATGAAGCTATCTTGATGCCGTCGCAAGAGACCAATATACTAAATTTGGTTTCAAACAGCGTGACATGACCTAAATTCAACTAAAATAAAAAGAGACTCAACTATTTAGGAACGTTAAAAATAAGTAATGGGACCTTCAGGTGTTCAGCAGCAGCTTCTGAAGCATCACTATGCAATAAATGCCCTATCAGATTTTTAGGCCGATGAATCATAGCCAACACACTCAGTTCTTCGGTGACTTCAAATAGTTCTATTGTTTCCTCTAAAGAACCTATTTTAGTTTTGAATGTAATACGCGTATGACTAAAAAGCTCTTGAAGTAAATTCAATTTTCGATTTACTTCCTTTTCATCTAGATCGTCTAAAACGTGAAGGCACGTCATATCTGCATTGAATTTATCACTCCATTTTATGACTGTATTTAGAGCAACCAAATCGTCAAATACGAAATTGATGGTACATCCCAAATGGTTCCATCCAATAAATCTGACTGATGGCGGTATTAATAGGATAGGGCATTGAGCTTTATTCATTATGGATAATGAGACCCCACCAAAATATCGATTCAATATATTACTTGTCCCGTGTGTCCCTAATACAATAAGGTCTATTTTTTCATTTTTGGAAACACTTAATATGATTTCAGCTGCAAATCCTACCTGTGCTAAATATTTAATATTGACATTTGATTTTTTCGTTTGATTTGTCTCTACAAAGTTTTTCAAGCGATCGATTACACCGGACTCAGTAAAGAGCCTCTCGCTCATATCTTCAGGAGCCTTAGGCCGACCATAAACATGCAAAATCAACAGTTCGGAATTGTAAGCATTAGCCAAAGATTCAGCATATTCTAAACAATTTATAGATTGTTCCGAAAAATCAATAGGTAATAATATTCTCTTCATATCTTTAGGTTGTTCATCATTATCTATCATTTTTAAGTAGACCATTAAAATACTCAATTACTATTACTACTTAATTTATTGTTTGGTTTTAGGACTTTTTTCTGATGATATTCCAAATACATCGTTGGAGTATTTATCTTTTCCTATAATCAATTACGCCTTGTAGAACCTTCTCAAAAAAAACTTATAAATTCAAATTGAAAACAAAAATAGCATTGTAGTTATCTTTGTTATTTTTTATCGTAATGTAATCCCCATCTATATCGACGAACCGAAATCTTAGTTTAGCCTCCTACCCTTTGAGTGGAACTTCATCAACTGCCACATAAAAATTACATGGTACATTTGGAAAGCTGCGATAACTCAACATCGGTATATTTCCTTATCTACTTTTGATATAATATGACAGTTACCGTACTCCAGATATTTTGCAATTACTACTTTTGCAAATGTCTCTTCAATACTAAACAAGGAAGTTTCCCAAGAAGGTTTTATTACATCTTTTACAAGGTTCGGCTTTTCGACTATTTCTGGATTTATTTGTGAGAAAATATTCGAAGAAAATAATATACTGATAACAATTATAAGAACCAATTTTGCCATTGTTAGTAAATTTGATTTTAAATTTTTTATACTATACTGTTGGCGCTAAGTTATAATATTTTAGTTTCATTTTATGATGAAGATTTATATTTATTTTAACGGATAGAGTTAAAAAATTTAGTTGACTCTAAAAATATACCACTTCCATGTTTTTGAATTAATCTTTCGCTCAAAATATACTTTCTTTCGTTTTTTTAATGAATGTAAAGCTATCACATCTAACCATTCTGCCATTTCGTTGACTCCTTTTAATACAGGTATCAAGACAACTTCTCCTCTATCTTCATATTCAATAACATACTTTATATAAATGATCATAAAAGGGAGTACGTTGGCAGATGTCCAGATCCATTCTCAAAAATCATTATACTCATAGTTATCTGAAAATTAATATTCCACCTTCTCATTGGACAGATTGTAACCGGTTACAATTACCTTTTTTACAGAATCCCTAACACTTTTGTAATCCTATATGAGAAATCTAGATTTTATCAATTCTAATAGATTGGAGCTATCTCCAAAGGTATCTTCACCTAACAGAAACATTAATAATACTATTTACTTCCTCCAGCTGATATTACTAAAGCATTCATTAATTTATTTTAATCTAAATTTTAGCTCATTTCATTCAATCTCTATGAAATACTTGTAGGCTTAGAAATAGCTGTATATTATTCTTAGAATTCTCTAAGTTCGTATCGAAAGATTTCTTTTTAACTGGTTTTCCCCAAGCAGGAATCATTATATTTAAAAGAGATTAATCTTAAATTTAAAAGTATCAAATGGTGCGTTTTTATAGGAATAACGTAATCAGCTTTGTATCATAATTCCATAAGACAACCCTCAAACGGCACAGAATATGGACTTTTTGAAATATATGGAAATAATTTCATAGGAATCAAAATAAAGCCAACTTGCAAAGCTATCTTTAGGATATCTAAAATGTTATACACAGCCTAATTATGAATCACATCGTTATCATAGGAAATGGAATTGCAGGAATTACTACCGCAAGATGGGTAAGAAAACTAAGCGACTATAAAATTACGGTAATCTCTTCAGAGACTGAACATTTCTTCAGCAGGACCGCATTGATGTATATTTACATGGGGCATATGAGATACGAGGATACGAAGCCATATGAAGATTGGTTTTGGAAAAAGAATCGAATTGATTTGATGAGAGCACATGTTTCAGAGATCGATTATTCTACAAAGCAACTCAAATGTAAATCTGGAAAAACCGTCAAATATGACAAATTGGTATTGGCCCTAGGATCAAAGTCTAATATGTTTGGGTGGCCAGGTCAAGATTTAAAAGGAGTTGGATGCCTTTACAGTTATCAAGATTTAGAACAAATGGAAGCTTATAGTAGAGACCTAAAAAGAGCAGTGATAGTCGGTGGAGGTCTAATTGGGATAGAAATGGCAGAAATGTTTCACTCACGTGACATCCCGGTTACTATGTTGGTAAGAGAACAAAGTTATTGGAATAATGTCCTACCCCAAGAAGAATCAAAAATGGTTAATGATCATATTTTAAAAAATCATATTGATCTAAGGTTAGGTGTCAATCTAAAAGAGATTAAGGACGATGGAACCGGTACAGCAAATGCCGTTGTAATCGCAGAAACAGCGGAAGAAATACCCTGCGGATATGTTGGACTTACAGCTGGAGTAAGTCCGAATGTTGGATGGCTTAAAGATTCGGGCCTAGATCTAGGCAGAGGAATCAAAGTCAATAAATATCTACAAACCAATCAACCAGACGTATATGCTATTGGAGATTGTGCAGAACAACAAGATGTAGTCGATGGCAGAAGACCGATAGAGGCCATATGGTACACAGGTCGTATGATGGGCGAAACGGTCGCTTATAATATATGCGGAAAACAAGTCCCATATAACCCAGGCTTATGGTTCAATAGCGCAAAATTCATTGATATTGAATATCAAGTGTATGGAGAAGTGCCTTCCGAACTACCTGAACACCTTAAGACGATATTTTGGAAACATCCCGATAATGAAAAATCGATTCGTATCAATTATCATAAGGATGATCATACAGTAAAAGGTTTTAATTTATTCGGTATTCGATATCGTCATGAAGTATGCGAGAAATGGATTTTGGAAAACACTCATATGGATATGGTTTTGCAAAATCTGGGATTAGCCAATTTTGATCCAGAATTTTATAAAGAATATGATGCAGAGATTGTAAAAATTTACAATCAAGTAGAAGGCAAAAACATTAAATTAATAACAAAGAGAGGGCTGGAAAAAGTCTTATCATTTCTAAATAAATAAGAAGTAGTAATGAAGCTTATTCAAAATATAGGACTAGTACTCTTTATCGCAGCCTTGCTTTTTTTTACATCTATGCTCGGTATCGGCAAGCTTAACCTTACAGCTGATCAATTAGATATAGAAAACAAATACCATAAAGAAGAAATTATTGCAGCTGCTAAAAGTGCTAATTTCTTTGGAAAAGATTGGAATAACATTTCGTTTATTCTCAACTACAAGAAAGTGCTCAAGCAAGCTGCCGCAAGCATAAACGAAAAAGCGAATACTTCGATTCCTGAAGGAGTTAAAGAGTGGGACTACAGATTGCAGAAATGGCAGATAAACGATTACGTCAGTTCGGCAGTTGCTAAAACAGCTTCAGGACCTGTACAGAATAATCCTTGGTTATTTTTTCTATTAACGTTTGGATTGGCAACGTTAGGAGGTTTGCTTTTTATTATTCCGAAGTTTTCAGAAAATCCCGGAATTAAGAATAATCATATTTATCATAATTCCCTGACAAGAGGACTAAAAGGAAATGTTAGATACCTCTATCTATTCAGTACAATTATCGGCGTCATAGTTTTTGGTTTCTTTAAATACAATGACCTGTTTTGGCCATTAGTGACCGTGGTATTAGCCGCGATCATTACTTTTTTCGTTTTTGTCCCTCAGAAATCTAAAGACAATACACCCCAACGAAGTGCTTCACCAATACATACAGGATGGCTTGGAGTTATAGCCGGAACGTATCTAATTATGTTTTACATCTTATTATATTGGGCCCCAGAATATATTACAAATTGGATAGCTATGGTTAGCCCTCTAAGTGAAATGCTCAGTGGCAATCCTGCATCGAATTGGTTTTTATATGGACTGATGTACACATTCATTGTCATTGTTATGGGTGTACGGATGTTTACGAAATACCAGCACAATAAGTACCAAAAAATTAGAACTTTATCTGTTATCTTTTTCCAAACGGCTTTTGCATTTCTAATTCCAGAAATCCTCGTTAGACTAAATCAGCCATGGTTTGATTTTAAAAATATTTGGCCTCTAGATTATGATTTTTTTTATAAATACAATATAGAAGAATTGACATCCAGCGGAAGTCTTGGTCTCTTTATGCTTATATGGGGAATCTTTTTGATTATTATAGGCGTACCCTTAATGGTTTATTTCTTTGGTAAACGCTGGTATTGTAGTTGGGTTTGTGGATGCGGAGGACTAGCCGAAACGATGGGTGATCCTTTTAGACAGCTTTCAGACAAAAGCATGCGTGCATGGAAGTACGAACGTTTTATTATACATGGAGTCTTAGGAGCAGCGATTATTATGACCGGTATGGTTCTTTTTCATTTCTTCACCGGTACATCACATGTCCTTGGGATTGAATCTGAAGGTATAAAATCCTGGTATGGCTTTATTATTGGAGCAGGTTTTTCGGGGGTGGTTGGCACAGGATTTTATCCACTTATGGGGAATAGGGTTTGGTGTCGATTCGGTTGTCCATTAGCTGCCTATCTGGGTTTGGTGCAAAAGTTTCAAAGCCGATTTAGAATCACCACAAATGGGGGGCAATGTATCTCATGCGGAAATTGTAGCACATACTGTGAGATGGGCATAGACGTAAGATCATACGCACAAAAAGGACAGGATATTGTCAGAAGTAGTTGTGTAGGTTGTGGAGTCTGCGCTGCCGTATGCCCTAGAGGTGTATTGAGATTAGAAAATGCAAGTGGAGATATAGCAAGCAGGACAGATGATTTACGAACGATACACATAACTGAAGACCAAGTAACAATGTTGAACTAAAAATTTATATTTTGAATAAGATATCATTTATTCTTTGTAACTATATTTTGGTAGATTTCATTCTCTATGACAGCCCAAGTGTTAGAAACTAAAAATTAGTGTCTCTCACGTTGTGATTTAGCAGGTGACGAATTCTATAAATCAGAAATAATCCATGTACACTTAAAAACTGACTCTATTCAAAACCACATCGCCACTTCTGGAAAAGTAAAAGTGTCTTTGCGCTTTGCAATCATCCAGACTGATACGCTAGATGTCGAAATGGTTGAAGTCACGGTAAGAAAAGCGATAAATGATTTGAGTTGGATGCCGTATAATTAGAATATTATTTATTTAAAATTAAAGAATAGAATGCAATCTCAAATTATAGATCAAATAGCTCCTAAATTTAAAACTTATTTTAGTGAATTTATTAATAAGATTTCAGACAAAGAAAATAAAGAGCAAATTTTATTCTTGCAAAAGAAAGCAAACCACGCCATATCTATTTCTAAAAAATAGCTAAAAGGAAAATCTTTCTAGTAAAGAATTTAACATAACATAAATATATATTTTCATATTCTATTTTAGAATACTTGACAAATTTGAAGAATCAATTTCTAAGAATCAGGACACAATGGAGGTAGGGCGAATCAATAAAGTGGATCCAAAAAAAATATATGCTTATTTTCAATTGTCTAAGCAAGATCAATCTCAATTAAATACAGCATTATCAGAATACACAGATCCTGCAGCAAAGCACTATTCGAAGGCCATAAAATTAGGGCATGGTGCAGTGTCTTCTATTTTCGGAAAGAAAAAAATCATGGATAAGCCGAATTTCCAAATTGAGGAATTTGAATTCTACTTTCCTACCGGAGTTGATATTTCTAAGAGATATTCTGACATACTAGACTATATGCAGAAGGTAAGATATTATTCTCCTGCGGCTAAAGACAAACTATTAGAAAGAAAAATTAAAAATAGAAATGAACTGATCAAATTTATACATAAGGAAAATCAGATTCTTCTATTATCAAAAATAAAATAGCCATGACTATGATCAAAACTTCATCGAGAAATCAAATTGATTTATTAAGTATTGCTGGTAAAAAAGCAGGTATCATGATTACCGTCAATTCGATTTTGTTGACCATACTGATTCCTTTATATGCAAGTTATATTTTTGATTTCAGTAGTTATATTATACCCATCAATATTCTTGTTGTCACATGTGGCTTCACTATTCTCTTTGCATTATTGGCAACCAGACCTTCATCTAATCCAGATGACATTAATAATTTTGACCAACTCAATTCAGGAGAAAGAAGTATTTTCTATTTTAAAAATTTTGCCAGACTTTCAAAAGATAAATTTGTGGAAGGTGCAAACGAATTGCTGCTCAAAGAAGTATCATTTGAAAAGGCGGTCTTTACAGATTTGTACGATGTAGGGGTTGATTTAGATAGAAAGTTTACGAGGTTGAGATGGTGCTATACTATTTTTGCTAGTAGCATCTTATTGACTATGTTAAGTTATATTTTCTCCGTCATCGATAATAGTACTAGGTAAATGACTAGCATGAGTAATTTGAAGATGTACTTTATTTCTAGTGTTGTAATATTACTTACCACATGGTTTATCTATGAACTGTATACAACTAATCAAAAAGAGAATTTTTCAGGATACCAAAATAAAGAATTCAATTTACCTTATAATGTGTCTACCCCAGATTCCGTATATGTAATGCCTAAAGAATTGACTGAAATCTCAGCATTAAGCTTCCAAAATCCTGATCAAGTTTTTACTGTAAATGATGAAAAAGCTCTTCTTTATAGTTATGACCTAGCCTCAGAAAAAATTACTTCTAAGATAGACTTTGGCAAACGTGGAGATTATGAATCTGTAGCATGTATTGGCAATATAGTCTATGTCTCAGAAAGCAACGGTAACTTAAAAGTTGTAGACGTCCAACTAGGTGAAAAAATAGATGAATTAGACACCCCATTGTCAAGTAAAAATAATGTCGAAGGATTATGTTTCGATGAAAGTAAAAATCAACTTCTTATAGCATGTAAAGGAGATTTATTAAAGAAAGAAAAAGGTAGTAATGCAAGAGGTATTTATAGTTATGATCTTGCAAATAATAAGTTTAATAAAGATCCATTTAGACTTATCAACCTCAATAAAGAAAGTAAAAATTTAGCAGCTTTCAATCTAGGCACAGATCATCTTAGTAAATTCAGCAGTACCGCTAGATTAGAATCTTTTGCCCCTTCAGCCGTCGAAATTAACCCTATAAGCAAAAATATCTTCATGCTTTCATCAAGAGGAAGAACTATGATTGTAATGAATGCAAATAAAGAATTATTAGGAATCTACTTCTTATCATCAAGCGTATTTAGGCAACCCGAAGGAATCGCTTTCAACGATGTAGGAGATATGTTTATCAGTAATGAAGGGAGATCAAAAAAAGGTAATATCTTAAAATTTGCAAGAACTAATAATTAAAACTTTTACTAATAACTTATTTCGTAATTTCAAAGTTAAATGACTTTATGAGTGAAATTCTACTAAGCTTAAGATTGATCTTTTGTCCCCTTCTCGTTATGAAAGGCAGAAGTGGCCTTGTTACTCCCTTCTTCTCAGAGAAAAGGTTTGGGGATGAGTTGACATATGATTGTTAAATAATATTCAAACTTCTAAAAAATGAATAAATATTTAGGCTTTTATATTACCATTACTATTGGTATCCGGTAGAGTAATCATTTTTCCAATGGATCACAAAGGGGGTAGTTGGTTGGTCTATGATCAAAACGCCTTGATGTTTTTCCTTAATGGAGCCCAAGACTATCATGTTCCTCAATCGCATTATAGGAAGAGTAGAGGACTGATATTGATAGAATTGTTTACTGGTGCCCCTATACAATCCTTGTGGGATAACATAGATCTGAAGGATGTCGAACCATTTGCAATTATCTATTTTCATAAATTAGAAAATTTTATAGAGTACATGTGGGATGGAGAAAATAAGTTTGCTAAAGAGTATGATCCGTTAGAAAATCAACTGTAGATGTCAAGTACATTGTATATGACATCATAAAAATCAAACATTAAGGAGAAGTTCGAATCTAATAAGTTTTTATCTAAAGAACATACATTAGACCCCAATAAAAGGAATCCATATTACGCGGTAAAAGGAGATACGCTGGGCAGTGATATCGTTAGTCATAGATCGTGAGTCAGAGGTCGTGTTTCGCAGAACGTGTCTTATGAGTCGTGGACCTTGCTTCGGAGATCATTTTTAGAACTAGTATATCGGGGATTAAGTTTTTGAACCAAATTACAAGGTTCGAATTGAGAGGGTGGAGAGTTTCGGAAATCGAATTACTAACCTCGAATACCGTAAATCGATCAACGAAAATCAAATTACAAAAATCAAATTACTAGAACTAAACTTTGGAGATATAATTAAACACACATCGGACTGTCTTTCTACGTATTTCTTTCATTCGATCTTGGTTGATTTTTTTCAACTGATATTGAAACTTAAGACTAATAGAATCTTTTTCCATCTTTACAATTTTCAAATTAAATGAACCTAAATCTAAGTACGAATAATAATCTTCAAGTGACTTCACTAACTCTTCTTCAAGAACTTCAAGACTTCTGATCTTG
>Ga0209828_1002654_pt1 | contig 14480 bp, 15 predicted proteins | sample MaitaG_FD_187429 | JGI IMG/M metagenome (GOLD analysis project Ga0209828, IMG submission 187429) | Marine algal microbial communities from Maine, USA - Maine_Asex2 metaG (SPAdes) (version 2) | ecosystem: Host-associated > Algae > Red algae > Unclassified | place: Maine, USA | collected 2015-01-05 | reverse complement strand
AAGCACTCCGCCTGCAGCATTTATTTCTGCAACAGCTAGTAATCCACCAGCAATTTCAGGAGGTCCTAGATATGCAAGGTTTCCTGTTTCTGGAAGTAAAGATCCTAAGGTAAGAACACCGTCTGTGTCACCTTCACAAGTTGGAGCAGCCGCTCCTTCTTCAAAGTCGCCGATGACAGCTTGACGATAAACAGTCAAACTCTCGTCAATCACACTTGGGTTTTCTACTTTGCTGTCGGTTTCTTCTTTATCATCACCAGCAGCCTTTGTTTCAGGATCGTCTGAGCTGCAAGAAGCAGCAACCAGGCCGATTACGTGTGTTATTTATTGCGTAAGCAACAGCGATTAATATTGCTATAGATAAACCAACAATTATTAGTTGTCTTTGGTTCATCGAAAACGGTCCTAAATTAATTGGTTTCTGAATTTTGAATCGGCTAAAGCTTTGCCGATCGCCTCCAATTTGCCATAGGACTACAAACCTTAGTAAGATGCTCAGCCCAATAGAGATAACCATCATCGAGATTAGCCCGGCACCACGTTTACGAAGAGGTTTCCAAATCACCTTATCGTTCAGATAACCTGCTATGGCTGTGAGTATCAAAGCCATAGCAGCTGCGAAATAAAAATTTGTTACTTTGTCTAACACCAACGTAAAAACGGCGCCGAGTGTGACTAGCTCACCGTGTGCAAAGTTTACTAGTGAAGTTGTACCAAATATTAGTGAAAGGCCTATGGAACACATGGCAAGGATGAGCCCAAACCTAATTCCAGAGGTCAGTAGGCGAAGTACTTTATTAATTTGGTCGCTCAAGCTTGTTCCCGAATTAATTTCACCCTCGCTCAGTGAAAAAATCACAGTTCTAGACTGTCCTTCTCTTACCGTTAGCTGCAGAGTGTCTTTAGCACCTTCCTTCAGCGTTGTGTCTTCTGGAAGAGTTTCGCTAATTATTTTTGCTTCATAAGTGCCAGCGTCAGGTAATTTAACCGTGTACTTGCCATCCTCATCAGAAATTACACTCGCAATTTGTGCACCCCCTTGTGAAACTATTATTTCAACTCCAGCTACAGGCCTTTGTTCATTGTCTGCGTTTCTAGAACGGAGGGTGCCATTTAACTCTGCGACAGTGTCATCTTGAGCCATTGATGCAGTGGCGCTGATTGCTAAGAAAGCAGCCACAAATAAAATGGAGTACAAAAACTTTTTTGTTAAGGATTGTGTTTTCAACTTACCCCTATTGCAACCGTCGGTTTGACATACAATAGCAGATTCACAATACAAGTGCGGGACAAAGCCGCGTAACCTTGGTTCTCAGTTCAGTGATCGTCATTCTCAGTTCAGTGATCGTCATTCTCAGTTCAGTGATCGTCATTCTCAGTTCAGTGATCGTCATTCCCAGTTCAGTGATCGTCATTCTCAGTTCAGTGATCGTCATTCCCAGCTCCGACTGGGAATCTAGTTAGACGCAAGGAAGGGTTTCACAGGAGCATTTCCCGTGAAACCCTTTGAATAATATTAGATTTAAAAATTTAATAGATTTCACCTACACCGGGTAATATGCGAAACTCAGGTAGAAATTTATCTCGATAGTCTATCCCGGGTTCTAGCTCAACAGTATAAGATGGTGCCTCTAGTTGTTCCTTCGAAACAAGATCTAGGATCTCTGGACTGTCCTTGTAATATTCTTTAAATTCCTCATAAACTTTAGTTGGTGCTACTAGCTCATAGCTCTTAACCAGTTTGCTTTCGTTAAGGTTTCTAGCTATTTCAAAAATCTGAGCTTCGCTTACTGACTCTCGAAGCTCCATGGTTATTTGATATCCTGCCGTTTTACGCAGTTCGTCTTCATATTTGGAAGTTGAAGGGCTGCCTTCGGGCCAAAAAATGCTGCGTAGGTACGGTAAATTGTATAATTCAGCTGCTGCAGCATCGAAGTCTGCATTAGCTTTTAGTTTGAGTTCAAAGAGTGCAGGCATACTCCCAACTCCTATTGAGTCAGTATTCCCGGAATCGTCTTTGTAATATTCAATGAAGTCCATATACCCTTCGCCTGAACCAGTAAATTTATACTCTTCTACATATTTGCTTTGACTGAGGAGTTCTGATACCTCGTCTGTTTGTTCCTTTGTTATAGTGCTCTTAAACCAGAGAGTAATGTCAGAAGTTCTTGGATCTTCTGTTTCATCGATTACGTCAGCTTCTTCCATTACTTCATATGAACCGCCGGTTGATAATGCTAATTGTTTATTATATGCAGCAATTCGCCCTCCATGAGTATCAAACATCTCTTCATTCCAAGCCACAGATCGGAGATGTGGTAACGCATATATTTCGTCGGCAAATGTAGTGAAGCTAATATTTGATGTAGACCAAATATCAAAACTTTCAGAGAATTCCGAAACATCATGTTTTTCAGGATCTTCATTTGGATCGCTGATAAACTTTGCGTAGGCTTCTTCTGAGCTTATATATTTATACTTATCCAGATGAGTACTTTGGCTAAGTTTTTCTTCTACCTCAAGTAGTTGTTGGGCTGTTATATCATCCCTTAGATCTATTTGAGCATACCAAGTAAATTCAATCGGAACTGATAGATCACTAGCGACATCATTCTCGTTCTCGGCGACTCCATCATTTGTGGCTACATTACTTTCGCCTCGATTCGATTGGCTGACAAAAAATATTCCGCCTACGATTAACATCAAAGCAGCTGAATATGTTCCAATTTTTGTTGCTGTTCTACGTCGTTTAAGTGACCCATATTTTTGGTTGACGTTGTCTGCAAAATCTCCAGATGGTTCTATTTGGCTAGCTTGTGTTTTTAGCGCTAGTTCTAGATTGTTTTCTAAGTCGTTATTCATGATAATTTTCTTTCTAAATCGATAAGGGCTCGGTGTAGTCTTGATTTCACTGTGCCTTCTGGGATATTTAAAATTTCTGCTATTTCTTTTGGCTGGTGTCCTAAGTAGTAGCGGAGCACGATTACTTCTTTTCTGTCGAAGTCAAGTTCTGCTAATATGTCTGACATTTCTATAAGATGTTCGTTTTCTATTTCTTTATTTCGTTTGCTAAGTTTCCTTAGAAAATTATTTTCTCTCGAGCTTTTGCGAAGAATGTCATGGCAACGATTTATTGTTGCCGTTCGTACAAATCCACCGGGGTTTTTTATTGAATCAAATTTGTCTAGAAGTTTTACAAAGGCATCTTGGGCAGCTTCTTCAGCTTGGCCCTGAGAGCGAAGTAGAAGGTACGCTAAGCCAATCATGGCTTTGTGTTCACGTTGGAATACTTGTTCAAAAGTTTCTTGCATAGTGCCTCTAGTTGCGTAATAAGTTTCACGCATTGTGTTGTTTAATAAAGGCTTAGGCCTTATTAATATATTAGTTTTCATAATACAACGACGAACAACACGGCTGTTGCGTTCCCTGAACTTATGGATTGTTACGAAACGCTGTCATTCCCACTGGGCATGACAGCATTATCGGCTGCCACTCCCACCTCGGTCCGTCGTTGTTCAATAGCTTTGTAGGTGTATCAACCTAGCTAAATAGCTAAAGTTCATAATTGTTCCGCCGACTCGAAGTCTATACCACTCGAATAGGACTTTCGGACCATGAATAGAACTCAAACAAACGAACGTAATCTGGCCATTTCAGGTGCTCTATTGTTGATATTAGGAGTGGCCGCCATATTTGGTACTTCTAACCCTGCTTATGGTAATAACGGCCCAGACATTAAACAAGTCGAATACAGCTTAAGTGGCCAAGCGTTTACTCAAACAGATTCTGCTAGCGAAGTGATAGAGAACGAAACAAGCGCCGTAGATGTTACTGCTATAACTATTCATGAAAATGGATTTAAGAAAGTTCTAAAACCTCAACATAACTCAGCTGCAGTAATAAATGTTGGGATTAATGATCAAGCTGAAGGTATCTCTGTAATACAAAATGTTATTTTGACCAATAGAGCTGATGCTGGGTTTGTTACTGAACTTGCAGAAGCAAATACAACTACAGATTTACGAAATTTTGTTAAGTACAACCAACTGTCTATAGCGGCTGAAACTTGGGGATCAGACTTCGATTTGATCTATGACCAACCTTTAAAAGCTTCAGACTATTTAGCCATCATTTCTTATTCAGCAGATGCTCCACTTTGGTTAACTGCTCTAGATTCTACTGGGAACCCAATCGGGCCTGAAGCAACAAAAAGTCTCACTATGTACAATGCTTGGAATACCGGGTTTGCTTCTCCAACGATAGATGGCAATGCTGCAAGTATAAAAGTGATTCCTGTTAGTGCTTTAGCGGTTGATGGCTCAGATTCTATAACTGGTATAAAAGTAGAAAACAATACTGAAGCTGATTTTAAAATTCTTCCTTTAGCTGTCGCTGAACAATCTGAATTGCCAAAGCCTGATCTAACTGAAATTAAAGATTCTGCAGCATTATCATTTACAAAATCTGTTTACGCTGGACATAACTCAGGTGCAAATTGTTCAGAATCAGCTGAGAAGTTAGATGCTGTTGCCGGAGAACCAATTACGTATTGTTTCGACGTTATCAATACTGGCAAGACAGATCTAACAGAAATGACTTTAGATGATCCTGTTTATTCAGTTGATGGTTTCCTAACAACTGCGGGCAATGACTTTGTATTAGAAGTATCTGAAAAAGCTCAATACTATGTTGAAGTTAAAGCTAATGATGAATCATTTTTTGCTGAGTCAACTATCAAAGCTAAAATAGCTGATCAATCTGGTCAAGTAATCCAAGACCTAGAAGAGCTCTCGTTAGTAGCAAGAACTTTAGTCAATATAGATTTAGAAGCTGAACAGGCTGAAACCACAGAGCCAGAGATTATTAGTGAAACTTTTAATAAAGATTCCGAAGTAGCTGGTGTCTCAGACGAATCAGATCCGATGTTTAACGAAGGACATGTTGAGACTGAAAAACCAAAACCTCAAGCAGCTATTTCTGTTACGGAGCCCGAAGTTAGTGCTTCTATTTCTAAAGCAGAAGCATCTGATGAGCTAGCTTTCACAGGACCAAGAGAAGTAATTATTAGCTTGACTCTAGCTACTGGTTTCATCTTGTTAGGTTTAGCTTTGTTTAGGTCAAATAAAAAATCTAAACTAGTACCAAAAATGGTTCGTGTTTCTGAAGTCAAAAAACACTGAGAGAATATTTAATAGCCTGCTTCTGATAAGGCTTGTTCTAACGTTGACCAGCCTAGAATTGCGCATTTGATTCTTACTGGGAACTTCACAACGCCTTTTAATGCTTCGAGTTCGCCAAGTTTGAATACTGTTTCTTCTGAAATTTTGGTTTCAGCTGAGTCTTCATCTATTGAGGCTTCGTGGATTGACATCATAGTTTTGAACTGATCCATAAATTCTCGAGCTTCTTTTACTGTCTTACCTTTGATTGCAGCCGACATCATCGATGAAGAGGCTTGCGAAATGGAGCAGCCGCTTCCTCCAAGTTTTACATCTGATATTACGTCGTCTTCTACTTGTAGATACAAAACTATTTCGTCTCCACACAGTGGATTAAAGCCTTCAGTCCTGCTTGCAGGTGGTTCTAGTTCGCCACGGTTTCTGGGTGTTCTATAGTGATCTAAAATTATTTCTTTATATAAATTTTCTAAACCGGACATGTCATCTATGGTATCTCTAATAATGGGTTTTTTGTTGACTCGGAGGCCACTCCGTGGAACGGCCCAAGCGGAGCAGAACGTACTGAGGAGATCTAAAATTAATAGAGATCTCCTATCCTATGCTGAAAAAGTTTTTTGCTTCTATTAAAGCGTCAGCTAATGCATCTACTTCGTCAGTATTATTGTAAAGATAAAAGCTTGCTCGTGCGGTGGCGTTTGTTCCAAAAACTTTCATTAATGGTTTTGCGCAGTGATGGCCTGGTCTTATGCAGACGCCATGTTCGTTTAAAATTTGGCTTATGTCGTGAGCGTGTACGCCTTCAAGTTCAAAAGAAAATACGGCTCCTCGGTCTTTGGTTTCTGCTGGCCCAAATATTGTTAGGCCTTCTCCAACTTTGCCGGGTAATGTATCTAGAAGGTATTGGCTGATTTCGGTTTCGTGCTTTGCGATCTTTTCTAAACCTATTTCTTCTAGGTATTCGATTGCTGAGTTTAATCCAACAACTTCGGTGATTGGGGGAGTGCCAGCCTCAAATTTGGCTGGAACTTCAGCAGTTGTAAAACCGTCAACGGTTACATTGTTGATCATTCCGCCGCCGCCTAAGAACGGAGGCATTTCTTCTAAGAGTTCTTGTTTGGCCCAAAGTATTCCTAAGCCCGAAGGCCCTAACATCTTGTGTGCACTAAATACTAAAAAGTCTGCGCCCATCTGTTGAACATCTGTAACTGAGTGGGGTACCGATTGGCAGGCATCTACTAATGTTTTGCAGCCAACGGCTTTTGCTTTTTTGATGATTTCTTGCAAGGGCGTGATGGTGCCAGTCACATTAGACATTGCGGTCAGTGCTAATAGTTTTGCGTCTTTTAGGATTGAATCGATATCGGTTAGATCAAGTCTGGCATCGGCGGTTATTGGAATCCAACGAATAACGATGCCTTTGGTCTCGGCTAACATTTGCCATGGAACGATGTTGGCGTGGTGTTCTAACATCGAAAGAACTACAACGTCACCTTCAGATAAGTTTTGTTCCCCCCAAGATTTTGCTACTAGATTTATTGCTTCGGTGGCGTTCTTTGTGAATACTATTTCTTTAACAGAATTTGCATTGAGTAACCGAGCGGCGCTAGCTCTGCCTTGCTCATATTTTGCGGTTGAGCGTTCAGCTAAGCTATAAACTCCGCGGTGAACGTTTGCGTAGTCTTGTTCGTAGAAACTACTCATTGCATCAATTACTTGGCGAGGTCTTTGTGATGATGCTGCTGAGTCTAAGAACACAAGTTTTTTTCCGTTAACTTGTTGATCTAGTATTGGGAAGTCTTTTCGAATTTGTGCGACATCAAGCGTGCTCATATGAAACTTTCGTAACCATCTTTTTCTAGTTTCTCAGCTAGCTCAATACCGCCGGAAGCTACAATTTTTCCGCCAGAAAGAATGTGGACGTGGTCGGGGCTTAAATAGTTTAATAACCGCTGGTAATGGGTTATTGCTATTACGCCTAGTTCAGGTCGTTCTTGTTTAACTTGTTCTATTCCGTTAGCAACTGTTTGTAGCGCATCGATGTCTAGCCCTGAATCTGTTTCGTCTAAGATTGCTATGTCTGGTTCTAGAACTGCCATTTGTAAGATTTCGTTGCGTTTTTTTTCGCCGCCAGAGAAGCCTTCGTTAAGGTAGCGATCAAGAAAGGCTTCATCGATATCTAGTTTTTCGATCCATTCCATAAGTAATAGACGTAATTCTAGAACGCTCATTTCAATACCTTTGCGAGCGCTTAAAGCCTGGCGTAAGAAGTTGAGTACTGATACTCCAGAGATTTCCTGCGGATATTGGAAGGCCAAAAACATTCCCGATTTGGCTCGAACGTCTGTAGCCATGTCGTTGATCAACTCGTCTTTAAATGTAATTTCACCTTGGGTCAGTTCGTATTCGTTAGAACCCAATAACACGTTAGCGAGTGTTGACTTGCCTGACCCGTTAGGGCCCATAACTGCATGGGTTTCACCCGGGCGAACAACTAAGTTAAGGCCGGTTAAAATATCGTCAGACGCAGAAGCATCATCTGGTAAAGCGCGGGCATGGAGGTTTTCAATTTTTAAGAGCGGATTCGCCATAGAATTTTAGTCTAATCACATAACTTCACTCTGCATGTATAAGTTGTGAGTTTAATGAGTAATACTTCTGGTTATTAGGCGCATGTTATTCTTGAACATCTCAAATTATTTGTAAATTTGTCAGCTGATTAATCGAATGCAGGCTTATGGAGTAGTCCTTAATACATTTTTCATCTGTTCACATGTTGGCCATTTCTTATAATCTGAATCAAAGACAGGGATTGGTTCAATATCGGAAAAGGTTGGTACTTCTCTTAGTTCGACTTCTAGTTCTAAAAGTTCTTGCTTGCAGTCCCCACCTAGATTTATTCTCTTGCCATCAATTATAATGAATGTGTTATCTTGTTTAGCGCTATCTTTGTGTTCGATCATATATATTTCATCAAAACTAATTTGAGCTATTGTCGGTGAGGCTGGTTTATCTTCATCTGGAATCTCGTCACTCGGATAAAAGACTGCAATAATAGTGCCAGCTAAGCCAATCAAAGCAACAATTACGGCGAAAGCTCCATTTCTGTTAGCAAGCTTTATCTGGCTGCTTTTTTTAGAATCGCTAGAGGTTTGATTTTGAGAATTATTTTGAACTTGAGAACTGTTATGGAAGGTGCTCACCATCGCTGGGCCAGTAATAGTCACAGAAGCGTTTGGATTAGTAGAGTTTTTCTGCATTGATTGTTCAATATATTCTTCGGCATTTGCAATATCTATTCCTGTAATCGCAAGCATTGTTGGGTTATCAAAGCTTCCTTTTATGATTCCTTTGTTAGAAAAATTTTTAAGCCAGTCGGATCTTTCATCCCTATCCCACCCATACTTCTCACTCTTCAATCGAAATACATTATTTAGTCTCGACTTGTATTCATGGCCGGCTTCTTGTTTGTACTGTTTACGTTTTTTTTCTTCTATTAGGTAATTTAGAATCTCTATTGTTATTTCTTTATTCGATTTACTATCCAAGCATTCAAGCTCTTGCTCACCAAGTTCAGTTAGAGATACGCCGTTTGACTCATATATAATTTGTCCGTTCCCTGGGTTGTGAAGGCCTTTTACCCAGCCATTTTTATTGATCTCTGTTGAGATGTGATTATTTTCTGGACCATACTTATAGGTCTCTCCTGTATGAATTTTTCTTAGAAGGACAATAGCGTCATCATAGAGTTTTGTATCTTTACTGGCGGCCATAAACATATTCTATCATTATGTTTTGCTTATGGCAGTTACTTTTTTCATGGTTCAGAAGGCAAATTATATAGACAGTACTTCGCAGAGGGCTAGCATTCTGAAATAGAGTGGTGGCTTTCTTGAGTGAGTTAATGGGTGTCTCTAGATTTTATTAGTTTATGATTTGTTTGCGAGTTTGTTTGCAGTTTCTATGCTTTATCCAATGGGTAGGAAATTTAGTCCACATGATTCATAAGCTAAGGTCTGTTTGCCAAATAACTAACCGTTTGATATTAGTCATCTAGACCTTTCAGAAGTTCGAATATATGCACCGTACTGCAAATATTCGGCAAATATTTGCAGTGAGTTATCTATTCTCTGAGGTTAAAGATCAACTCACTAGCTATTTAAGTATTAAAGCGTTAGCTCTTTGGAAGCTTAATCAGTTTTATGAATTCTTTGGTTAATGGGTTTGTGGCGGCTGAGGTTCTTTCAGCGCAGACTAGTTTTCTGAAACAGAGGGGTTGTTTTCTTGCGCGTGTTAGTGGGTTATCTCCAGATTCAGCTTGTGATACTGGCAGAGCGGCCCAGCCCATGCCGAGGTTTACCATTTCCTTTAAAACTTCTGGTTGATGAGACTCAGCAACTACGTTAAATTCTGCACCCAGCTGGCTGAGTGAACTAGCTACAAGCCTTCGAGTGTGTGAACCTTTCGGAAAGCTAACCCACGGGCCCCAGCTCTTGATATTTTGTGTCTTCTGACTAGGGCCGTATACGCCAACTGGCTCATCAAAAAGTTCTGTTACCCTTATCTCTTCTGGTACAGAGTCAGGTTTTATGATGATAGCTAAGTGGATTTCTCCACGTTTTAGTTTATTTAAAAGATCTCCTGAAGGTCCAACAGTTAAGCCAACATTGATTTTTGGTTTTGAATCTTTAAATGCTTTTAGCTGGGTGGGGAAGTGATGAATCGCTGCTGCATCTATCATCCCAATATTTAGTTCACCAATTTCGGCATTGTGTTTGCTTTGTAGCCAGCTGTCTAAATCTTTAGTCTGTGTGCAAACTAGGGTTGCGTATTCAAGAACTTCTTTAGCTTCTGGGTTAAGTTTTCGAGTTTTGCCATTTTGAATAAATAGTTGCATTCCTATTCGTTTTTCTAACTCAGAGATTCCTTGGCTTAAGGCTGAAAGGCTTACTTGTAGTTCTTTGGCTGCTTGGGTCCAGGTGGAGGCTTGATTGGCTGCTACTAGGTACTGAAGTTGTTGAGTCGAAAATTGTGTTGACATTTCGGAATTTCTTGATCTTGGTTAACTTAAGCAGGCTTAACTATTCCTTAAGTCTATCGACATTATGTTAAGATTTGCTTAGTATGTGGACATGACAGATTTGAACACAGAAAACACTAAATTCGAAATAGCACCAGCTACTGGAAAGCTAGGCATCTTAACTCCAGGGCTTGGTGCTGTTGCATCAACCTTTATTGCTGGTGTTATTACAGCTAGGAACTCTGGGGTTGAACCGGTAGGTTCAATTTCTCAAATGGCAAATATTCGTTTAGGCGCTAGGGAAGAGGGTCGAAACCCGAGAATTAAAGATTTTGTTCCTATAGCTAAACTTGATGACATTGTATTTGGTGCTTGGGATCCTATCTCGCCGAACGCTTTAGAGGCTGCAAAAACTGCCGGAGTAATTCAAGATAAAGACATAGATCCAATTTCTAGCGAGCTAGAAGGCGTTGTTGCCATGGACGCTGTGTTTGATCAGAAATGGGTTAGCCGTTTAGATGGTAAACGTGTTAAAGATCTTGATTCTAAATGGGATCAGGCTATGGCTTTGATTGAAGATATCGCTAAGTTCAAAAAAGACAATAATTGTGATCGTGTGGTTATGGTTTGGTGTGGCTCTACAGAGGCTTTTCAAGAACCAAGTAGTGTCCACGAAACAGTTGAAGCTTTTGAACAAGGCTTAAAAGATAATGATAGTAATATTTCACCTAGCCAAATCTATGCATACGCTGCCCTTCAATCTGATGTTCCATTTGCAAACGGTGCGCCAAACTTAAGTGTTGACTTGGCTTGTATGCAAGAGTTGTCGAAGACCCGTAATGTTCCTATTGCTGGTAAAGATTTTAAGACAGGTCAAACTTTAATGAAGACCATGATTGCTCCTGGTCTTAAAGCAAGGATGTTAGGTCTTAATGGTTGGTTTTCAACAAACATTTTGGGTAACCGTGATGGTGAAGTTCTTGATAATCCTGAGAATTTTAAAACTAAGGAAAAATCAAAACTTAGCGTGCTAGATACAATTTTTCAGCCAGAGACTTATCCTGAACTTTACGGCGATGTTGATCACGTTGTACGTATCAACTATTACCCACCACGTGGAGACAATAAAGAAGGTTGGGATGCTATAGATATCTTTGGTTGGATGGGTTATGAGATGCAAATCAAGATTGACTTCTTATGTCGAGATTCAATTTTGGCTGCGCCAATAGTTTTGGACCTTGCATTGTTTATGGACTTGGCTGCCCGTGCTGGCCAGTCTGGAATTCAAGAATGGTTGAGCTTCTACTTTAAAGCTCCGCAGTCTTCTAAAGGTTTAAAACCAGAACACGACCTATTTATTCAGCAAGTAAAATTGAAAAACACGTTAAGAGAGTGGATGGGCGAAGAACCAGTAACCCACTCAGAGGCTTAGTTTTATCGATCGGGACTTGGCGTTTCTGGATCTTCTAATGGGTGTTCTTTGTTTGCAATGACAAAGTGATATAGCGTTATAAATTCTTCTGAGTAGTCATAGTCAAATTCGACGGCATCTAATCGACCTAGAACCGTTATCAATGGGATTATGTCGCCAAAATAATTATAGTAGCGATAACGCATATCTGGGTCATCAGGGTTTACTGGCGGTAAATGTTGCCAGTCTTCTTTGAAAGCTTCAAATATGTGGGGGATCAACTCATCGATTAGAAACTTATTTGCTGCAGCGACACCTTCAGAATCACTCCCGAAGTGGCTGTCTAATTTTTCATCGAATCCAAGCGAAGTGCTAATTGTTCGCTGTATTGGGGCTGTCAACCTGCCTTCGATATCCGTCGATCTGTAACACATAATGGCGGGTGATCTTTAGAGTCGTGCTGGTCGGCAATTAAAGCATTAGTTTTCTCAAACCAATCTCGGGCTTCTGCTGGGAGATCAGAACGGTCCGTTACACGGCACGAACGGACATATTCCAGCTTTTCTTCTGAGCTCATAGCCCGGAAATTTTCTATGAAAGACTTTTGCTCTCTATCCATAAACAAACTCTACCATACGATTTTAAAGATTCGAAAATTTTGGTCGAGTGAATTAAGTAAATTGAATCATAAACCGGCCGGGTGAGTATGAATTTAACAGCTACTTCGCTGAATTTTGATAAATATATAAATATTTGGGAGTAATTTTGGTGTTTCACGCGTCGTTTATTATCTGGGAGCACAAGCGATACAATTTAATACAATGCATAGTGAAACTTATGAGCAAATTTTTCATCAAGAGTTTGACAAGTTAGTTCACTTAGCAACATTTATCGTTGGCTCCCGTGCGGTAGCTGAAGAAACTGTTCAAGAAGCTTTTATCAAGCTGCATTCTGACTGGTTTAGTGTTAAGAACCCTGGTGGGTTTCTACATGTAACTGTGATAAATAAATGTAAGGGTCTCATTAGAAAAAGAAAAGTTACTTCTAAACATCTTCGTTTAGTCGAACCAGACTTTCAATCTGAAGAACCAAACGATTATTTAATTGACGTGCTGCAAAAACTGAAACCATTACGAAGATCTGTAATTGTGTTGAAATTTTACGGCGGATACACAATTCATCAAATAGCAGAACTTCTAGATATTCCAGAAGGAACAGCAAGATCAAACTTAGAACGGGCAAAAAAAGACTTAAGAGAGGAATTAGAAAATGACGGATAACAAAAAACCAAACGAAATATCAGATCATGAATTCCAACAGATGTTCTTGGCTTCTTCAGCAACCATTAAAACAAATGAAAAAATAAAACAAGAAATTTTAAGGTTGGGAGAACCAGAGATGAATACAAAGGCAACAAATAATATTACAAAGATAGAACATAAAAATTCAAAAAGCGGAACCAGAAAACTTTGACTAGCCACTGCGGCAGCAGTCATTGCTACAGCAGTGTTGGGTGCAACAACAATCTTTAATTCTCAAGATGATGGCGGTATAGCTACTAGCCCTGAACTTGAAGAGAACGATATTGTAGATGGTAAAGATGAAACTGTTTCTGTTAAAGAGATTTCGGTTTTTGAACAATCAATAGCAGAATACAAATCTGAGCTTGCAGTTTGTATGACCAAAAACGGTTTTGATATCGATAATCCACCATTTGACGACAGGTATACTTATAAAACAGAAAAGTTTTTCCGACCAGTTAACTCCAAAGTCCCTGTTCCCGGTGACCATAATGGCGATGGTATTAGAACAGGAGATGATCAAGATGCTTTCTTAAACAACGATTACCAGAACGCATTAATGGGATCGAAGAAAAGATATGGGAATGAAACAGACTTTGGGGGTTGTGTCAAAACAGTTGCAGATAAGTTTGAAATAACTGAACAAGACTTCGTTACAATCGATCGTTTAGTTGAAAACACTGACATAAATTATGATGCCCAAGAAGAAAAAATGATAGTTTGCCAAACAGCTTTTTTAGAAAAAAAATCAGCAGATATAGATGGTTTAGACTCTGATCAACTTATTTCTGTCTTTCATGACTATCAATTCTCATTCTTCACTAATCAGGATGAGAAACTATATGAAGAATTAGCTGAAGCTATTCGACCTGGTTTGTATAAAAAAATGTCTGAGACGGAAGGATACAGTACCGGGGCTGATGATGAATCTATTGAAACTATTGCCGAACAGCCAAGTACTAGCTTCTCTTTTTTTGAGTACGTTTCAGGTGGAGTTGATAAAGATATAAACTTTTTACCACTGTCAGAAGAAAAATTTATTGAACTATCTGAGATAGAAAAAAAATATTTTGAAGAAGAAATTATAGAGTATGCGGAATATTTTAAATGCATTAAAGGTACAAAAATCCCTACGGAATATTTAGAGGAAGAGACAATAAACAATCCTAATAATAGAGATGCTGTTCTTCTATGGTTGGCTACTCAGAGGTCTCTTTAGAATATTATTGTCTGAATTGTCTTGTGAGTAATGTGTAGAACCTACTATGGAATAACCTATAGCAGGTTCTACACATATTCTATTTGGAATGATAGGGCTCTAACCTGGTGCAACTGGGGCCTGATTAACCAACATGTTTAAAACTTTGATGTGATCATCAAGTGCGGTCTTGCCTGATTTTGTTATTTTGTACCAGGTTTGGCGATTGCTGCCCTTACCTGTTTTATTTATTTTTATATAGCCGGCTTCATCTAAAGCTTTCATTTGTTTAGAAAGATCGGGATCTTTAAGTTCAAGGGTGTCTCTAATAAATGAGAACTCAGCCTGTGAGCTGTTAGCCAATATCCCAAGT
>Ga0209828_1002651_pt1 | contig 14490 bp, 9 predicted proteins | sample MaitaG_FD_187429 | JGI IMG/M metagenome (GOLD analysis project Ga0209828, IMG submission 187429) | Marine algal microbial communities from Maine, USA - Maine_Asex2 metaG (SPAdes) (version 2) | ecosystem: Host-associated > Algae > Red algae > Unclassified | place: Maine, USA | collected 2015-01-05 | reverse complement strand
CACTGTGTATGCCAGTGCACAGGCATTATTCCTGAAGCCTTACCGGAACCTTAAGCGGGCCACGAAACGCCCAGCCCCCGAACTTTACATCGCCATCGATTCGCATGGCTGGAAAACGTGCAAAGAGTAACGGCAACGCAACATCTCCGATCAGGCAACGGGACACGCTGGCACCAGCGCAAAAATGAGGTCCGGCGCCAAATGAGATCGATTTGTTGTTGTTGCGATTGATATCAAAACTATCTGGCTGATCGAACACCTTTTCGTCGCGGTTACCGCTTCCATACATAAAAAAAGCACGTTGCCCTCCCTCCAGATTGATACCATTCCAATGGAAGTCTTTGGCTATGCGACGGGGCGACATACCGATGGGGGAAATCCATCGAGCGAATTCCTCAAAAGCCTTTCGCCAGATTTTATCCGGGTCCGACACTGTTTCAATCGCAGCCGGATGATTCAACACTGCCCATGCGGTGCCAGCAATTGCATCACGGGGTTCGTTCTGGCCACCACTTATAGCAAGTTTTATATTGGCACGTATACTATCCAGCGGTTGTCCGGCCTGAGCTAATGTGTTCAACAACGACATATCGGGACTTTCGTCTATGGTTTTCAACTTCTCATCAATACATCGATCAATCAACGCGGTCATCTTTTTGCAAACGGCTTCCACCGCTTCATTTCCTGAGTAATTGGAGATTCCGTCAATCATCCCCTGAGATGCCGCATCGATTTGCTCGCGGTTCATATTCATAAGCCCCGTAATCCGTCGAAGGGCATTGGCTGAAACTGGCATGGCAAAATCTGATACAAGATCACAATGAGTACGAACAGAAAGACCATCCAACACCTTACGCGTATCAGCCTCGAAAAGTGCACGCCAGGTTTGTGCAACAACCCGGGGCGAAACTGAGAGATTCATCTGCGAGTAGTGAGCTAATTGGTGTGTGGGCAATCGAGAATCCCTTGGCCCGGGAATGTGTTGAGCATCGTAACTCAAATAACGTCAATTGTATTCGATTGACCGTGTCAATTGAATAGTCATAACCCAAGTGTATAGAACCTACACTGAGGATTGCACCAAAGCCGTTTTGAGCATTGGATTTATCGCGGCTCTCGCTATGCGTATACGGTTGTTGATTTCAATACAGTGGTGATAGCTAACTCGCGATAGCTTCAATATTGGAGCTATTAACTATCGACCCTGACGATGAATTTTGAGCCATAACATTCTTTTTAATTGCGGTTGATGATGTTCGAGGGTTATAGAGCACTTGAATAATCTGTTTATCTTCAGACATCAAATACGATTCCACAGCAATATTATGTGGATTTCTACCCCAATCTTCTCCAACTACAAAAACATCCACATTGAGTTCTTTACACGCCGAAACATACTCTAACTCGTAGTACGGACGAACCTGCTCAACACAACGTAGTGCCCTCAGCATCTCCATTCGTTGGCTCAAAGGTATGACTGGCACGTTGGGCTTGTAGGATGCAACAACATTGTCTGACGCGACACCAACAACAACCACGTCGCCAAGAGATTTACATTTCTCAAGCAAAGCAAGATGCCCGACATGCAACATGTCAAACGTGCCAACCGTATATACAAGCATTTTTCTCTTCCCTAATACTAGATTCAACTACTAAAAATTACGCTCAATGAAGCACTTGGTAACTATGCGAAAAGCTTCCAGCTATACACACAGCTCACAATTAGCGTGTACAAAGCAAGCAAAACAACGTTGACCGGATTACCTGATAATTTTGGTGTGCTAATGTTAGAAACATTCAACATGGCGAGTCCAAGACAGCTTGCGTAAAGTATGATGGCGAAGACACCCTGGGTGAAAAAACTTTCGAATAGAAACAAAAAAACAATTACCAGGTTATTGTTGTCAATTGCAAGGCCGGTGTACTTTGAACCATCCGCAAGTCCGAATATGGAGAAATAGCTCAAGCGCATTACTCCTGCGCCCAACATGATAAATGCACCGAACAGATAGATCGGTTGGAACTGGCCATAACTTATTAGCACTATGGCAGGAGCAACACCATAACTGACGATATCAATGAGCACATCGAGTTGACCGCCGAAAAGCATGTCATTTCCGGTCCGATCTTTCATTTTTCTGGCAATCAGCCCGTCTGCCCAGTCAAAGGCAACAGCCCAGACCATCCCGATCATAGCGGCATAGAACACACCCGTTATACTGAAATAGATAGCTGCTACTGTGCACGCTAGTCCAGCCAGAGAACACAAATTTGGCAAATCTTTTAAAAAGGAAAGTATTGAAGGTTGCGGATCATCGAGAGCAGCTTCATTTATTGTCATAGTTTGTGATTCTTGAATACTTTTACGAAATTCGTCCCGCGGCCCAGATTCACTTGGGCGCAGTCGAACAATCACTTTTCAACGTGTTGCCGAAAAGCCACTATTTAAGAAATTGCCGATAAACTGGCGAGAGATTAAGCTCGAGAGAGGATCGGAACGGTGTTCCAATGGCGCAAGCATACTCCTATAAACATTAAAGCGATAGTTTTATTGTGCCGAGCTCAATCAAAGAGAACTACACGGTGAGTTTGGTAGCTAACAACTGATGTTGTATAAACCTGAGGCCAAGACTGACCTGGTTTCTTGATCAAAAAAAACGGCCGTCGCCATCTGTATCAGTGATCGTCGCACCAAAACGTCCATACGCAGCAAAACCAACTGCACCGATAACACCAGAGTCCTCTACAAGAAAACGTATGGTATTGGTGCCTGTTTAACGTTATCTCCGGCAAAATCTGGAAAGATATCGTCGATCGTGAATGCACTGGTGCTGTAACCGGGTGGGTTGGCTAATAGTGAAGAGTTGTATAAATCAACGTTACGCTATCCACAAATATCGTTAAACTAATTAACAATATTGGCTAATTTTAAGCCGTCTTTTAAATGTAGAAGCGATCACAGGATACATCCATTTCTTACTGAGCTTTTACGTATCATTTAGTATCGAATCAGTCTTCTTTGTGCAGCCATCTCACTATGCTCGTTCACAAAGCTGTTGAAACGGATTACTATGAAACTTCGTAAGTTTGGTTGGCTACATACCACTCAAGCATCAAGCCGCAAATGGCGTTTGGCTCTACAAAGGAGTATCAATGAATAAACCTACCGCGTTCGTTGTTGGAACTTTTGATACTAAATCCGCTGAACTCAATTTTATGGTTGAGCATATAGCGGCAAGTGGCATCGACGTCGGCACGATCGATCTGTCAACCAGCGATCAATCCTTTGCAGCCACTATTGGAGCCAGTGAGATCGCATCCTTTCATCCGGATGGTGCTGCAGCTGTTTTTACGGGGGACAGAGGCACATCCGTTGCGGCCATGTCCAAGGCATTTGAAAACTGGATTATCGAACACAGTGACAAAGTTGCTGGCCTTCTTTCTGCGGGAGGCACTGGTGGGACTGCACTTGCAACCCCCGCTATGCGCGTCTTACCCATTGGCGTGCCTAAAGTGATGGTATCCACTGTTGCATCCGGGGACGTTTCGGCTTATGTCGGTCCATCCGATATGAACATGATGTACTCCGTCACCGACGTTCAAGGCTTGAACCGCATATCACGTGAAGTTTTGGGCAATGCTGCATCATCGTTAGCGGGTATGATTAAATTCAAACCACCAGCCATGTCGGTTGCGAATGAACTACCTGGCCTGGGGCTGATGATGTTCGGCGTTACCACACCTGCCATACAAGCTATTTCCAAGAACCTGAGTGATACCTACGAACCCTATGTGTTTCATGCCACTGGTGTAGGTGGTCGTTCTATGGAGAAGTTAGTTGATGGTGGATTTCTCAGTACAGTCGTTGACCTTACAACTACGGAAATTTGCGACATGATGTTCGGCGGAGTTCTGGCTGCAAACGAAGATCGGTTTGGTGCGATCATTCGAACTAAAATACCTTATGTGGGTTCAGTAGGTGCGCTGGATATGGTTAATTTCGGCGCTCCTGAAACGGTTCCAGAGCGCTATAAAGATCGGCTTTTTTACGAGCACAACCCGCAAGTGACACTCATGCGCACGACACCTGAAGAAAACAAGCAAATGGGTAAGTGGATTTGTTCAAGAATTAATGAAATGCACGGCCCTGTTAGATTTCTACTTCCCGAAGGTGGTGTTTCCGCCCTCGATACGCCCGATATGCCATTTTGGAACCCCGAGGCCACAGATGCGCTATTTACAACAATAGAAGCAAATTTTAAAAGCTCAGATAATAGACAACTGATTAAAATACCCCATCACATCAATGCGCCTGAATTTGCGGCAGATGCCGCTGCCCAGTTGCGTTCAATAACTTAATAGTACAGGACACTCGCCATGCCGTTATTTGCTCGAGAGCAGTTGAATAAAAAATTCCAGGATATGAAGGCCAAAGGCATTCCTATCGTCGGTGGTGGCGCGGGCACTGGTTTGTCAGCAAAATGTGAGGAACAAGGCGGTATCGATTTGATCGTTATCTATAATTCTGGCCGATACCGTATGGCGGGTCGCGGGTCATTATCTGGATTGCTCGCTTACGGTAATGCCAACGAGATAGTTAAAGAGATGGCGAACGAGGTTATCCCGGTAACGTCATCCACACCCGTGCTTGCAGGTGTGAATGGCACGGACCCGTTTTGCAACTTCGATTCATTTTTAGACGATTTAACACGTTTGGGTTTTTCCGGAATCCAGAATTTTCCAACAGTAGGTCTTATTGACGGGAATTTCCGAGCTAACCTGGAAGAGACCGGCATGTCCTACTCATTAGAAGTGGATGTTATAAGAACGGCATCACAAAGAGGTATGTTTACCACGCCCTATGTTTTTTCATCCGAAGATGCCACGGCGATGGCTGACGCAGGGGCTGACATAATTGTTTGTCATTTAGGCTTAACAACAGGCGGAAATATCGGAGCAGAAACCGCACTGAATCTGGATGACTGTGTTGCCAAGATAGACGAGTGGTCTGCCGCGGCTTTGGCTGTTAATCCCGATGTCGTTGTTCTGTGTCACGGTGGTCCGATCTCCATGCCAGATGATGCATCGTACGTATTAAAGAGAACGAAAAACTGTCATGGCTTCTATGGCGCATCATCCATGGAGCGATTACCTACTGAAGTTGCACTGGTCAAGCAAACCGAAGCATTTAAGGCAATTTCATTTACCTGAAATACGTATAGCTCTTTAGCATAGGCAAATGCAGCATGCTTATGTCGGCTAAGGGTGATCTGAGAGCTTCGATCATGGTTTCAACTATTTCAGAATTTCCAATGACGTCAAGATCGGCAGGAGAGTTGCGATGCATCTTGTTAGAAATCAATGCTATTGCCTTTTCCATATAATATTACCAGAACCGTCTGCTGGATTATTTGACTGCATAATGTATCTTTCATTATCACTTTGTATGAAGGTGACTTCCAACCCCTGAACTGAGTCACTGGATATGAGCATGACGAAATTGCTTCCTTGTTTTTCTTTTAGTGAGATATCAGCCTTTAACTCTTTTGTATTTGTTATATGAACATATTGCTTCTCGGTGATGATTCTTTTTAGATTCGGCAAATATTTTTCTCTCATAAAAGTGGAATCCATTTCGGGCATGTTTTTTTCCATAAGACGCATGGATTTTTCAATATCGGGTATCCAAGTGCCTTGTATTTCTGTGGGTACATCTGCATATATCGACCCTGAAAATACAATTAGAAATAGGGTTATTAAATTTTTCATATGGTCTCTATTTATGTTGTGACTTCTAAAGAAAATGCATGTTTTATTGATCAAAGCAGAAATCAACTATCGCATCTTTCAATGCCGCTGCTTCAAATTTACCTTCTATGCCGTCTGCGATTCTTATCGTTTTCTCGTCAGAATGAAAATTCAAGGCGTAGCGTTCAGTTAATTTTTTACTACTAATAGAGCGTAAAGTGAGTTTTAATTTGAACTGACCAGACGTTACAATCCGACTCTGATGCCTGGCATACACAAATCCAAACCAACGCTCTTGCGTGTGTAGCAACTTTGATACTTTGTCGATTCTTACGTTAATCGATTTACCCAGGCTCTTCACCGTGTGATACGTTGCATAGAGTCCAAATAGTAAGAACAGATAGCCCGGCAACCAGCTTTGCATTACCGTGATGATGCCGATACCAAGGAAAACAACACCGAAGAGTACTCCCACTATTCTTTCAACTATTCGCAGGCCCAATGTACTGTGTATATTGATGTATCGACCTTCTACAGTAACAGGCACTTGCTCTAGAGCAGAATTTTTAGCCCGGTCATCGGATAGTTGTTCGTTGTTTTGTATAAAGCTTTGCGGGATACTCAAAACATGGCTTGCCTGCGCAGCCCGATCCTCTACAACAACCTGCCAGTCGCGCTCAAATTTACCCAAGTCACCGGTGTCGAACTCCCCCTCAACCGATACATTCCACTCTATCGACGTGTTTTGATTCAGCTCTGCACTAGGCGCACAATTATCAGGGATTTCAAACAGAAATGATGTGTCAACGCCACTTGCTGTCTGCTTTAAATACACAGGTGCTTCTTCGCGCCACAGGACGCTATAACTGGTGTTGTCCTTGGATTTACGTTTGCGTGAGCACGTTAGCCTGGCATGAAGCTGTGTATATGGGCCAGTCTTATAGCCAATACCCGGCGCGTCTATGTTGAATCGCCCACCTAGTTGCCCACCGACTCCAGGTTGTGGCGGGTCTAACATCAAAGGGGTCGGACCGAAGCGTTTATAGGCCCGATTAATTGAGATAGCGTGATACAAAATGCCGGCCCCTCCTATCACGAAAATCAACATACCCAGCGCACCGAATTCCCTGTTTCGCAATGCCTCTGGTAAGACAAACGCCGATAACGCTAACCCCACCGCGAAAAAGAATCCGCCAAGCGCCACCAGTAACCCGTATCCAGATTTTTGATTGCTGGGTATGCCAATCTTGTGATCATTCTGTAGCTGCACCTCACCATTTCTTTTGCTGAGCAGCGGTAGCGATGACCACATTATGAAACCGCCGACACCAGAAAAACCAATCAGAAAAATCATTCCGAATAGCACCGACTGCCAGCGCAAAGTTCGATCTAATACTGCTTCCGTTGGGTCATTGGGATTCACGATTGCCAATGCTTCATTACTACTTTGATCTGCTAGTAATGAACGTTCCAGCTCTTGCCAATACTGGCCGAAGCTATCGCTACCAGAACTCAGACTGACCCGATCGTTCTGGTAATTGACACCATCGAATTCATAGGAAAAGGACCCTTCCACTGTGCGAGTGGTGCTACCATCATCGGTGCCGCCGACTAATCTAACATGGTGAATTTTTGCGGGTACTTCTTCCCAGTTAGCACTCGCAATGTAGCCAACGACCATGTTACCTGCAACGAAATAGGCGATCGCGAGGCCTGCAATAAAGAAGATGAATCCGAAAAGTACACCGGGCTGACTTTTGCCTGACTTGCTTCCCATCACTGATTCTCCGTCAACTTCCGCATCAGCCTAACATCCGTGCCACTCGGCTACGCCACCCCAATTGGGTGTAGTGATTCAATACACGCTACGGATTATAAATTAGAAAATGGACAGACAATTAGCGCTAACGCTCTTTCTTCGAACCGCAAAGTGATCTAATAGATAATAACTCGAGTGTATCCCTGATCTTCATATTCTCTCATTTGACTGCCTGCGCCTGACGATGCCAGCACATAGCCTGGAAAATCTATTTCCGTTTTTCCTCGCCAGCTCGCATGATTTGAACAAACATGCACTGAAACATTCTCTGCGGTAATTCGTTTTACTATGTCATGTGTTTTACTTTGTTTTATTGCATTTTTTTTAGTTAGTTCAAACTGCTCAGCACCATGGGTAACAACTGCCACTTTGATGTTCGGAAATTTTCTCTTTAATTGAATTTTGTAGGCTTCAACTTTCTCCAGGCCTTCTGGCAAGTACTTTCCATTTTCTCTGCCAATTAGTTCAAACAGGACACCAACGGGTGCTTTTTCCAGAGCCAGAATAGTTTCAATTTCTTGCTTGTCACTTGCAGCAACTGCATTACTTAAGACACAGAAAAACGAAAATATAAAGGGTTTGAGAATATTCCAGTGCTTTTTCGTCATTGAATTCATAGTGTTATCACCCTATTGATTTCAGATACAGGTTATCAGTCTGTCCAATACGCAATTATACAGAGACCTGGATAATTGTATAAATAGCTTTTCTGCTACCGTGGGTATAACAGCATCTCCAACAAAAGTTAGAAAATCATCACCTAAAATCATCACTTTAGTGCAAAAGGAATTATCGAATGAAGTATGCACGTTTAATGGACGCCATATGTGTCGTGGCTGTAGTTGTTTCAATTGTGCTTGTGCCGTCTGTATTAACAGCGAACGAATCCCCAGAATTCAAGGGTAGCAATTCCACAGTAACTATAGACGATGGCAATTTCACAGTAACTATGCAGAATGTGGATATTGATCAGTATATTGCTTCGGTTTCCAAATTGTTTAGTAAAACCTTTCTAGTGGATTCTCGAGTGAATGGGCGAATTAACATCAGCAAGACGGGACCATTAAATGCGAATGAGTACTACGATTTTTTTGTCACTGTTATGCAGAAGCATGGTTATGTTGTTGTCGAAGATGAAGACGTGACAAGAATCGGCCTGGATCAGGCAAAAGGAGATTCAGAAGGCCGCCTTATAACACCCAAATCAACGCTAGATGAACAGAGGCAGTCAATTTCGCCTTTAGAGATGACACTGGCACTACCCTTCACAGCAGGCGAATTCAGAGATCTTGTCAAAAGAGATGTGTCGCTATTAAATAAGGTACTGTCAGTTGAGCCGTACCGCGTCGATGGTAAATTGAATGGTTACAGGATTCTTCCAAGTAAGCACAACCCTGGAGTGCTGGAAACCTATGGGATATTGGACGGGGATGTGCTCTCCATAGTAAACAATATCAAACTGGATAGTCAGAAGCAGGGTATTCGTGCGTTGAGAAATGCCATCAAAGCTAACAGCTTAGAGATTGTCGTAATACGAGATAAAAAAGAAATCCCTATAACTATTTCATTGGAGCGGTAAAGTCTCGTAGCAGACCCCTAAAACAGGACCTAAAACAGAACGTTGTTGCAGTTTGCGAATGCAAAAGTCAGTGTCCTTTTGCAGACACACGCGTACCTACTGGGGGTGCCTGTAGAGCAAATGCTGACGTTGTACTGCACCAGCGTGCTCGCACCAGGGGTTTTGAGTGTATGGCTCAGAACGACACATCATGCAATGAATAAAGAATCAGACTGTACAACGCCAATTCTTGTATGCAGCCTGCTGGTTACTGATATCGTTTTTAATGTACCTTCAGTCCCTTCCCACGCCATGAATTACGTAGACCTAATAGGTGTTTATGCAGCTAGCAACTGATGTTGTATAAACCGACGGCCAAGACTGACCTGGTTTCTTGATAAAAAAACGCCAGCGATTAAGCTGGCGTTTTTTCTTACTGTGGCAAGTGTTGCCGCTGCTATTTCAGCCGATGCTTTCTGCGGAACCACATATTGCTCATGGCCAGCAAACCGAGCAATGCTAGCATCGGATCTTTGCTTCCGCTACCTTCAATGCTACAACCGTTACCGGCTAATCCGGTATGGATTACCCCGCCGTTTTGAGCGGGAGCAGCCGGAGCCATATTCACTTCCAGCACATCTGCTACACCGTTACCATCGACATCGGGTAGGTCTCCCGGCAGGGCTGGCTGGCCATTGATCGTGAACGGCAGGTAACCATCACCCAAGAAGTCATCATCAAATAAATCGATAATGCCATCACCGTCGGTGTCTTGTGCCAATACGTAGTCCACGTCAGCAAAGTCATCGATGCCGTCGCCATCCAGGTCATTACCACCTGTGACATCGACGTCTACTGCATCAACCACACCGTCGCCATCACTGTCGGTCCATGCATCGACTAAGCCGTCACCATTCAGGTCATCGCCGCCGGCTTCGGACAAGTCCATTGCGCCGTCGCCATCACTGTCCAGATCAAGGTGGTTGGTTGCGCTGTCACCATCAGTATCGATCAAGCTGTTCGACACGTAGTTGTCCGCAAGTCCATCACCGTTTACATCGCTCAGATCATCAAGATAACCATCACCGTTTGCATCCGCCGAAACACCTACTGACTCCCACACATCAGGTAGTCCATCATTGTCACTATCAAGATCAAGATGATCAACATGACCGTCGCCGTCGAAGTCAGGGTCTGGATGCGGATTCAATGCGGTAGCGTCATCATGACCATTACCATCCAAATCATTAAATCCGTCAACTACGCCATCACCGTTGGCATCACTACCGCCCGCTTCAAGCACGTCGGTTAAACCGTCGTTATCACTGTCCAAATCAACGTAATCGGCAAAGCCATCACCATCAGTATCGAGCGGCTGGGCAGGGTCTGCACCTGCTTCATACGTATCGATCAAACCATCGTTATCCGAATCGATATCAAGATAGTCCGGTACGCCGTCACCGTCACTGTCACCCAGACCCTCTATAGTGTCAGGGATACCATCGCCGTCACTGTCGATTGGACCAACTGGCGGTTCAATGATAATCAGTGGCTCAATAACCACTGGCGGTTCCAGATAATCCGGAATACCGTTACCGTCTGTATCAACAGGGTTAAGTGGATCACCACCGGCTTCGATATTATCGGGTGTACCGTCATTATCACTGTCGAGTTCCAGAAAATCAGGCACGCCATCACCATCAGTATCAACCGGCGCTGTTGGTACATCACCCGCTTCTACTGAATCAGGAATGCCGTCGTTGTCTGAATCCAGATCAAGATAGTCGGGTGTACCGTCACCGTCAGTATCGACTGTACCTTCAAGGTAGTCAGGGATACCGTCGTTATCTGAATCTTCTTCCAGATGATCAGGGATACCATCACCATCAGTGTCTACCGGTGTTGCAGGATTACTGCCTGCTTCATCAGTATCGGAGATGCCATCGTTATCAGAGTCTTGCTCTAAGAAGTCAGGCGTACCATCACCATCAGTGTCTACTGGATTAGCTGGTGTGCTACCCGCTTCTACCAAATCAGGAATACCGTCGTTATCCGAATCTTGTTCAAGATAATCAGGCGTACCATCACCATCGGTATCTACCGGCTGGTTCGGGTTCGCTCCAGCTTCCACTGTGTCAGGGATACCATCGTTATCTGAATCCTGATCCAGAAAGTCAGGGATACCGTCTGCATCAGTGTCTATCGGATTAGTTGGATCACTACCCGCTTCGACTGAATCAGGGATACCGTCATTGTCTGAATCAAGTTCCTGATAATCAGGCATACCATCGCCATCAGTATCAACGGGGTTGTTCGAAGCAATACCCGCTTCAACCGCATCAGGAATGCCGTCGCTATCTGAATCAAATTCCTGATAGTCAGGGATACCATCACCATCTGAATCATCGATTGGCAATGGGTTTGCAGCTGCCGCATCATCAATGCCGTCACCGTTTGAATCACTAAAACCATCAACTACGCCGTCACCATCAAGATCGGTTCCACCGGCCTCCGTTGCATCGGTTAGTCCATCGTTATCACTGTCGATATCCAGATGATCCGGCGTACCATCATTATCAGTGTCTGGTTCTGGCAGTGGCAACACTTGCGTTGCATCATCCTGTCCGTCTCCATCAGCGTCAGTGAAGTTGTCTACCGCACCATCACCGTCTGCATCAACACCACCGGCTTCAACTACATCGGGCATACCGTCGTTGTCAGAATCGATGTCCTGGTAATCCGGTACACCATCACCATCTGTGTCGAGCACCGTTACACCATCGGCAATACCATCACCGTCGGCATCGACGCCACCGGGTATAGAGTCGACATCAAACGTATCATCAATACCGTCGCCATCTGAATCAACACCACTCACAACACCTTCATCTGCATCGGGCAGACCATCGTTGTCCGAGTCCAGATCAAGGTAATCAGGGATGCCGTCACCATCAGTGTCAACCGTGCCTTCAATTGCATCGGGAATACCATCGCCATCGGAATCAGGGTCTTCATAGTTGGGAATGCCATCGCCATCGGCGTCATCGGTTGGTGGCATGACCAAGTCATCCACACCGTCGCCATTAGCATCAGTGAAGTTATCCACCACACCATCGGCATCAGTGTCAGTCAATCCACCTTCTATGATGTCATCGATACCATCAGCATCTGAATCCAGATCAAGGTAGTTTGGTGAACCATCGCCGTCGGTATCCTCTGCGCCGATCACATCATCAACACCGTCATCGTTTGTGTCGGTACCGCCGGTTTGATCAACATCGTAAATATCATCGATGCCGTCGCCGTCGGTGTCCACACCACTGATTGGTGCTTCCTGTGCATCAGGAATACCGTCGTTATCAGAATCCAAGTCCTGATAGTCAGGGATGCCATCGCCATCGCTATCAATGTTACCTTCTATCGCATCAGGGATACCGTCACCGTCACTGTCAAGGTCGAGCACATCGGGTGTACCATCCATGTCAGTGTCGACACCTAACGTAGCTGGGCTGTTGTCATCAAGACCATCACCATCAGCATCAACCGGTGTATCGATCACACCGTCGCCATCAGTATCGGTTGCCGGATCACCACCTGATTCAGTCAGGTCATTTATACCGTCGTTATCAGAATCAAGGTCAAGATAATCGGGGACACCATCGGCATCCGTGTCTTGCGGATTGATTGCATCATCGACACCATCACCGTCTGCATCAACACCGCCGGTTTGATCAACATCGTAAATGTCGTCAATGCCGTCGCCGTCAGTATCAAGACCACTGACCGGGGCTTCCAATGTATCGGGGATACCGTCGTTATCAGAATCAAGATCCTGGTAGTCAGGGATACCATCACCATCAGTGTCGATGTTGCCTTCTATAGCATCAGGGATATCATCGCCATCTGAATCGGTATCCTGAACATCAGGGGTACCATCACCATCGGTATCAGGACCAAATGTTCCAGCGCTGGCGTCATGCAGTCCGTCGTTATCCGCATCGGTAAAGCCATCAACCATACCGTCACCGTCGGTATCACTACCGCCAGACTCGATCACATCATTTATACCGTCGTTATCAGAATCAAGGTCAAGGTGATCGGGTGAGCCGTCACCGTCGGTGTCGGTCGCCGCTGCGTTGTCATCAACACCATCACCGTCGATGTCAAATCCTCCAGCAATCGCATCCACATCGAACGCATCATCAATACCGTCACCGTCTGAATCGATACCGCTCACACCGCCTTCAAGGTTATCAGTGATGCCATCGTTATCAGAATCAAGATCAAGGTGATCAGGTTGGCCATCACCGTCGGTATCAACAATACCGTTGGCGGCTTCTACCGAATCCGGAATACCGTCGTTATCACTGTCCACATCAAGGTGATCAGGGATACCGTCATTATCAAAGTCCGGGTCTGGCAATGGGGCTGCTTCAGTTGCGTCATCCATTCCGTTACCATCAGCATCGGTAAAGCCCTCGACTACACCATCACCATCAGTATCAACACCGCCCGCCTCTAATACATCGGGTAAGCCATCGTTGTCGCTGTCAAGGTCAAGGTGATCAGGTTGGCCGTCACCGTCACTGTCGACAGGACCGTTTGCAGCTTCAACTGCATCCGGGATACCATCGTTATCACTGTCAAGGTCTTCATGGTCGAGAATACCGTCGCCATCGAAGTCACCCTGTGGTGGTGAAGCTGCATCATCAAGACCATCGCCATCGGCGTCGGTAAAGTTATCCACCATGCCGTCACCGTCGGTATCGGTTCCACCGGCTTCATAGATGTCGTCTAAACCGTCATTATCAGAATCCAGATCAAGGTGATCAGGCTGGCTATCGCCATCGGTATCCGGTGTTGCTAATGGCGTTGTTGCCGTTGCGTCATCAAGACCGTCGTTGTTTGCATCGGTAAAGCCGTCTATTTCGCCATCACCGTCCGTATCAACACCACCGGCTTCACTGGCATCTGTAATACCGTCGTTGTCGCTGTCCTGATCAAGATGATCAGGCAGGCCATCGCTGTCAGTGTCTACACCGAAAGTACCACCGCTACCATCGTGTAAGCCGTCGTTGTTAGCATCGGTAAAGCCATCAACCATACCGTCGCCATCGGCGTCACCAACGCCAGCTTCGATCACATCAGGTAAACCATCGTTATCTGAATCCAGATCAAGATAATCGGGTTGACCATCTGCATCGGTATCAGTCAGTGGCGCAGGTGTTGTCGCAGTTGCGTCATCTAAACCGTCGTTGTTTGTATCAACAAACCCATCGACCATACCGTCGCCATCAGCATCGGTTAAGCCTGCTTCATTAGTGTCACTGATACCGTCGTTATCGGAATCAACATCCAGGTAGTC
>Ga0209828_1002647_pt1 | contig 14510 bp, 14 predicted proteins | sample MaitaG_FD_187429 | JGI IMG/M metagenome (GOLD analysis project Ga0209828, IMG submission 187429) | Marine algal microbial communities from Maine, USA - Maine_Asex2 metaG (SPAdes) (version 2) | ecosystem: Host-associated > Algae > Red algae > Unclassified | place: Maine, USA | collected 2015-01-05 | reverse complement strand
CGTCGGGATCAGCTCGGTTGCAAAATTTCCGGTAAGGACTGCTCGTGGGCCACGAACAGGCGCTGAGTTGCGCGGGTCAAGGCAATGTAGAGCTCCGGCGGACCTCCCCGGCCTTGCAGGATTTCGGCCGGCTCAACCAATACAACAGCATCGAACTCCAGGCCCTTGGATTCGGCTGGTGTCAACAAACGCACCCGTGAACCCGCTGTCTCGTCGTGCTGGCGGCTTGTGACAAGTGCGCCCGGGTCTGAGCTAATCACTGCGACTTGACCGCCGACCGCCGCCAAGGCTTGGTCAATCAGGGAATCGAGCCCATCGGCGAACTTGACCTGTCGAAACTCAGGCGCCCAGCCCGACGAACGGATGGCGCTCGATGGCGCAACTCCTGGAGCGAAGTCTGCCAACACCGACACGGCAAGGGCATGAATCTCGGCTGGCGAGCGATAGTTCACGGTCAGGTCTTGGCGTCGTATCTCGGAGAGGTCGGCTGGCAACAAATCTTGCCAGGATGCGTTCTCTGTCCCTGTTCTGGTTGCGGAACGTTGCGCAAGGTCGCCAACAATCGTGAGCGACCGGCCACGAACTCGCCGCATGATCATGCGCCATTGCATTGGCGTGAGATCTTGAGCTTCGTCGACAATGACGTGGCCATAGCGCCACGACTCGTTCTCGCCAGCCAACTGCCCAATGGTGATACGCGCTTCGGCAACAGCATCGAGGTCCTCGAGATCCAGCTCTCGGATCTCGATGTCATCGTCGCTCTCGAACGGATATGGCTCCTCAGACAACACGGTCACCCTTTAGCGGGGGCGCTGGAAGCACCTGCGCTGCAACGATTGCCCGGTCCTCTTCTTCGGACTCGGCACTGTCTTCGTTGTCGAGCAGTTGATCCTCCATAGCTGCGATCTCGAACTCGTCGCGGGCGTCACGCACTCGCTGGGCGTCTTCTTCGGCGAGCGCCGACGGCAGACCGCCGACCAGTGACCACAATTCGTCGAGCAACGGAATGTCGGCATCGCTCCAGCGATTGTCATCGAGTTCTGCTTCGGGCACACGGTCGCGGTCCAGCCGTGCGACCTCGGATTTGGTCAGCCGCGTGTTGCGGGCCGCGGCGCGCAACAGGGCACGAGAACCCAAGAGATCGTTCAGTGCTTGCGCCGGGGTTAACGTTGGCCAGTGGCGTAACAAGAAGACCTTGAGCGACGGTGAACCCGCAAAGGAGCGATACGCATCGGCGTAGTTATCGAACGATCGGCTGTACACCTGATTGGCGAAGGCTTCGATCACGAGAATGCGAAAGCGATCCGATCCCTCGTTGTGCGTTGGTAATCGTGTCGCCTGATCGAAACACTCCTGCAGGACCGGGGCCTGAATCGTGACGCGGTCGGAGCCGTACCAGGCAACGAGGTCCTCGATAGGCCGAATCTGGCGATCGCTGATCGCGTTGGCTAAGAGCACAACCATTTCGCTTTGGCCCTTGAGTTCGGCGGTCTCCTCGGGTTCTTGCCGGCCCTTAAGCACCCCCGGATAGAGCTGCGACGGTACTGCCGAGACGACACCGGTCTCGCCAAGCGATGGCAACACCTCGCTTATGTAGGACAAGAAGTGCGTGCTCGGCCCCACGATCAGTACACCGTTTTCGGCGAGCGCGGAACGCTGGTCATACAGCAGGTAAGCAGCTCGATGAAGCGCGACCACAGTTTTGCCGGTGCCGGGGCCGCCCTGTACCAAGAGCGCTTCGTTGGCACTTGCCCGGATGACGGCATCTTGTTCGGCCTGAATAGTGGCAACAACCGACGACATTTGGCCGGTGCGGTCCTTTCTGAGCGACGCCAAGAGTGCAGCTTCGCCCTGCAGGCCAGCAACATCATCAAGTCGGTCGGTATCGAAAATTTCGTCGCTGTAGCCAACAAGTTCTCGGGACGGGGCGACCTCGGGCGAGTAATGCAAGTGGCGCCGGTGCACCACTCCCAACGGCTCCAGTGGAGCTGCGCGATAAAACGGGATTGCAGCGCGAGCTCGCCAGTCGACCAGCAGCACATCGTCGCTATCGATAACGCTGCAGCGACCCACGTAGAGCACCTCGCCGTCATCGTTAGTGATGCGTCCAAATGCAGGTGCATCACCGATCGAATCAATTTCCTGGAAGCGACGAGCAGCGGCCATGGCATGCACAGCACGTTCACGCACCAGCGTCGCCTGGACTGCGGCATCGGGGTCGTCGTCTTCGTCGAAGATGTCGCGGAGTCCGTCTTCGGTCATCTCCGCGGCCTCGTCGGCCAGCCTCGATGCTCGCTCGCCGACCCTTGCGATCTGTGCCTGGCGCACGCTGGCGATCCGGGCCACGACCCCTCGCTCAAAGTCGAGCTCTTTGAGCTGCTCCTCCGAGCGCACGGTTTCCTCGGTTTGTTTCATCATGTCGCGGCTAGAGATTGCTGTGCCTCACAAGAGCTTCGAGTTTTCGTGAAGCCAGGCCGTCGTCGATTGCCGTGGCTGCAGCTTCGGCGCCCGCTGCGATGTCGTCGACAACGCCAGCGACAACCAGACCGGCCGCAGCATTGAGGACCACCATGTCGCGGTTCGGCGACGGCTCACCAGCGAACACACGCTCGGCCAACGCCTTATTCACCGCAGCATCGCCGCCTTTGATGTCGACCGATTGAACCGGAGCGAAGCCAAGCTCAGTCGGATCCACAACGAAAGAGCGTTGGTTACCGTTTCGCACTTCGATGACGTTTGCTGGGCCAGTCAGCGATAGTTCGTCGATGTCGTCGTGGCCGTGCACGACCCAGACAAGCTCAGCATCGGTACCGGCGACCACTGCTGCGATCTGTGCAGCTCGGGAGGCGTCGGGCACTCCAAGCACCTGCCGCTTAATCCGACCCGGGTGGGCAAGGGGTCCGAGCACATTGAACACCGACGGGATACCAAGTTGAGCGCGAGCGGGTCCAACGTGGCGCATCGAGGGATGGTGGGCTCGGGCAAAAGCGAAACCCAGTCCAATCGCTGCAACACCTTGTTCAACGATCTCTGGGCTCGCTTCGATGTTCACTCCAAGGGCTTCGAGCAGGTCAAATGACCCCGAAGTTGAACTCGCTTTTCTGTTGCCATGCTTGCAAACGGTCGCACCCGCCGCGGCGGCAACGAACGAGGCAATAGTCGACACGTTGAACGCCGCTACCCGGCGCCGAGGCGCTCCTCCGACACCAACAATGTCAACCGTGCCATCGGGGAGGTTCAGGGGCAGTGACGCGGCAAACATCGCGTCTCGCATGCCCAGGATTTCTTCGGTCGTCTCACCCTTTGCCGAAAGCCCAACCAGAAACGCACCGATTTGGGCTTCGGTAGCCTCGCCAGCGAGCATGGCATTTACGACATGTTCGGCCCGCTCGCGGCCTAGATCGCAGCCCGCAACAAGCTGGCTGAGCACGTCGGACCAGTGAACGGCTTGGGTGGTTTCGTCGTGCGCCATGACCCCGAGCGTACCCTCGTGGTGTGATCACGATCGCTTTCTGGAAGCCGTACGACGTGTTGTCGCAGTTCAGCGACAAGGCCGACCCTCCTCGTGCCACACTTGCTGACTTTATTGAACTACCAGCGGTTTACGGGGCCGGTCGTCTGGATCGAGATAGCGAAGGATTGCTGATTCTGAGCGAGGATGCCCGGCTTCGAGCGGTGCTAACTGAACCAAAACACCAGACGCCTCGCACCTATTGGGTCCAGGTCGAGGGGGTTCCCAACGATGCTGCGATCGCTGACCTGAGCGGCGGCGTGATGATCAAGGGAAAGAAAACTCTGCCGGCGCAGGCTAGACAGATGACCGAAGCCCCTTCGCTCCCGGACCGCCCCGTTCCAATTCGGGTGCGTAAGTCCATCCCCGACAGCTGGATAGAGCTGCAACTCACCGAAGGCCGCAACCGCCAGGTTCGCCGCATGACGGCTGCGGTTGGACACCCCACCCTGAGGCTCGTGCGAGCTGCGATTGGAGACATCACACTCGATGGCCTGTCACCCGGCGCCTATCGCGAGCTCAACGCAACCGAGGTCGCTTCGCTCCGCTCCTGAGCCGCCATTCTGCTGCGAGAATGAAATGGTGGGTGACTCGGATCAGAAGGTTGGGCGCAATAGCCTCTGGGGGTGACCGTTCAGCTGCGAGACCATGTCGACACCGCCATCGTTGGCGCTGGGGTCGCTGGCCTGTCGTGCGCCAAACGGCTTCTCCAGGCTGGCCAAACGGTCACCGTAGTGGAGCAGAGCGATGGTGTTGGTGGCCGTGTGCGTACCGATGTCGTCGATGGTTACCGACTCGACCGGGGTTTCCAAGTACTGCTTACGGCCTACCCCGAAGTCCAGCGTTCACTTGATCTGACCGCGCTTGAGATGCAGATGTTCACGCCAGGCGCGGTTATGTGGATTGGCGGGCAGGGTTACGAAATTGGTGATCCCTTCCGAGATCGATCAGCGCTTATCGAGACAATCAAGAGTCCCGTGCTGCCCTTTGCTGACAAGCTGCGCATCCTGAGGTTGCGCACCAAGGTTCGTCGAGGTGAAGCTCGGCGACTCTTCGGCAAGCCCGAGCAAAGCACAGCTGAACGATTACAGTCGCTTGGCTTTAGCGAGAACACCGTGACTCGGTTCTTCGGCCCCTTGTTCAGCGGCATTCAGCTCGACCGCGACTTAGCGACATCGAGCCGAATGTTCGACATCATCTTCAGATGCCTCAGCGAGGGCGACACCGGAGTCCCCCGACTTGGCATTGGGGCATTAGCCGACCAGTTGGCTACGCCCATTCCCGCTGATCAGCTGCTGCTCAATACGAGTGCAACCGGTGTCGCTCCCACCCAAGTACAGACCGCCGATGGCATCATCAGCGCCGATCAGGTAGTCGTAGCGACCGACGGGCCGGCTGCTAGCCAGCTCGTCGGGACGCCAGACCCGGGTTCCAACTCGGTGTCTTGTGTGTGGTTCTCAGCCGACATTCCGCCAACGACGAGCACGGCAATCGTGCTCGACGGCACGAATAACGGTCCGGTCGTGAATCTTGCGGTGATGACGAACGTGGCCCCGAGTTACGCCCCTCAAGGCCGCCACCTCATCGCCGCTGCGTGCCCAGGAACTATGGCCGATGACCTCGCCACGCAAGCAACAGCGCAGCTGCGGGACTGGTTCGGCAAGTCGGTAGATGACTGGACCGTGTTGAGGGTCGATCGGATTGCTCATGGCCAGCCCAAACAGCCACCACCACTACACCCTCGACAGCCAATAAAACTGCAGGACGGCCTGTGGGTGTGCGGTGATCACCGCGACACCGCCTCGCTGCAGGGCGCCATGTTCTCGGGTCGTCGCACCGCCGAAGCCATTCTCGGCCTGCCGCCGGCGGTTGCCCACACCTGAGCGGCGACAATAGCCAGCGCCTTCCCTGCTGGTCTTGCTCGCTAGTCACCGGAGCAAACGGGTTACCGCAGCGGACGGGGTACCTCAGCGACGCGCAGCCAGAACATATGGTCGATTGAGCCAGAAGGAGGTAGTGGTCGGCCGCGTGCTTATCGAAACACAGCGAAGCGGTTGCGCCCCTCGTGCTTGGCGCGGTAGGCGGCTCGATCAGCCTTGCGGAGCACTGAGCTCACGTCGTCACCGGCCTCGAACATGGCGACACCAATTGAACATGATCGAGTGATCTCTTGGTCAGAGATCGAATAGGGCTGACCAACAGCGTCGATCATCGTTGCCGCCATGTCTGACGCAGCGCCGCAATCCAGACCGGGCAAGTAGGCCACGAACTCATCTCCACCTAGCCGGGCCGCAAGATCGGCCGGTTGAACGACACTTTCGATCCGATGGGCCAGACACCGCAGGAACTCATCGCCAGCGCCGTGCCCCATTGAATCGTTGACCGACTTAAAGTGATCCATATCGAGCAGCAGCAGCGCAAAAGGGTCACCGGCATCGATTGCCTGGGCGAGCGTTTGGTAGAGCGCAGCGCGATTTGCCACACCGGTCAGTTCGTCGGTCGTTGCTCTCCGGTGCAGGTCGGCGGCCAGCACGTCCATTTGGCGCTCCTGGGCTACCGCCTTGGTCACATCCCGTTCGACCGTAAACCAACTGTCAGTGTCGCGATCAAAGATCATTCGCACTTCGAGAGTGAGCGTCGTTCCATCGCCGCGGTGCGCAAGCACTCGCGATTCGGCTCGATCTTTCCCGTCGAGCACGGCCCTGGAGAGGGTTTCGAGTCCCTGATCGTCATCGTGCACGAATTCGGATACGTGGCGACCAACGAAGTTCTGTTCGCCGTGGGTGCGAGCAGCTGCTGCGTTGGCATAGGTCACGAAGCCCACACGATCGCTTACGACAAAAATGTCGTCGGTAAGGTCAGCGAGTTTTTGTAATGCAGCCAGCTGGGAGCGCGCATGTGTAAAAGCTTCTATCGGGCGGCCAACCAGCAGGCAGGTCCTCAAGCCTTGGACAATACGTGAGGAAAAATGGTACTGCCTCAGTCCACCGCCTGCCATTGGGAGTTGTCGTTCAAAGGAGACTGAGCCTTCGCTAGCACACGTCGAGAGCAGCGCGTCGAGGTCTGGGCCGTTGCCCGTCCCGAAGCCAGCTACCGGCGTTCCAACCAGCTCTTCGGGAGTCCATGCAAGCTCTGAGAGTACGTGTTCGTTCACGTCGATGATCGTTAGTGTCTGCCGGTCGATCACCACGACGAGGTCTGCAAAGCTGGCTAGATCAATAGGTCCGGGCCTCGACGAACTCTCAGATTCTGACATGTGTACCCCATCGGCTCGTATTACGCGCTTGTGAGGGGGCATGCGTCGCACGGCGGCCAGCGCCGCGACCACGCCGCTGGCACTGCTGGTGATCGACTCCGAGCGATTAAGAATGGCGGCTAGGTCAGTCTGGCTTGCGCCTTGGGACGGCTGTACAGGATCCACAGTGCGCTGAGCAGAGCTAGCGTGGCGGCAATCAAGATGACCCAAAGGCCCAGTCGCACCGACGTATTTGGCGCATCGAAGTCTCCGGCGACTGGGAACAGGCTGGCCGCGTCAAGAATCTTGAACAGGGCTGCGACGGCCGTAACCGCAGCAAAGACCGCAACAAAGACCGCTTCGGGATCGCTGAACGGGTTCCATAGGTAGCCGAGTACTCCGAGCAGAACAATCGCTGCACCAGCGATGAGGGCCGACAGACCCCATCCGCCAGCGTCAAATCCGGTCACTGAAGTTACAAAGCCGTCGACCGGGTCACCAATTACTGTGCCTTGGCCTTGAGCCTGGACACCAGCCCAGGGCAAAAAGGTTCCGACTGCGATCGCAGCCCCCAGTGCTGCGATGATCAAATACAGAGGAGTGCGAAGCGCAAGCGTTCCGCCGTCGTTGTCAGCAGTGCTTCCACCACCGAAGTCGCCCAAGGTCTGCACATCAGAAATACTCACAAACCAAGGTTACCCGATCTGTCCGGGGCGGCGAAGGCCCGAGTCCTCGGGGCCAGAATCATGAGGGGAACGGGTCCAGACGCGAAGAAGCCCCAGGCGCGAAGAAGCCCCAGACAATTTGCCTGGGGCTTGTTCGTTAATACTGTTCTTCTTTGGGAAGACCTCTTTACACATTCTCACCGTTTCGCAACGGCGTGAGAGGTGCTGGAGAGGCCGGCTCCTGTCTTTTCTCGGTTAAGCGGGACAAGCTCTCAACAACAGGGGGCCGGGGTGAAGTGGCAGAAATTTACCAACCAGTCCAGCGGCTAGCTAGTAGCCACTCACCTCCGAAGTCCCAAGCGAACATCTAAGTGGTTCTGTAATTTGGACCACCTCCTTTCCTCGGTACGACGAGTAAAGCACATGACGGTCATTCGATGTCGGCAGTTTCGAAGGTTTTCTTCTTTGCGTCCAAAAAGCCGGACGGCAGCGTCTCAATCCAGCGCGACCGATGGGCCAAATGCCCCAATCTCGTCCAGGTACTGATTACTGAGCTCAAGCACAACAACTACGTCGACGGGGTCAGTCTGGTCGCCAACGTCGTCGAGACGGGCCAGGACAAAGTCAACGGCCTCGTCTTCGTGGGCCACCACGGTTTCGCCGGTGCTCGCTGCTTGCATTGCGATCTCGTCGACGCCGCCATAGGTGGCCATGCCAGCGCGCCGGAAGAAGGCAAGGTGCAGCCCAAGCAGATAGGTGAGCTGCTCTCGGTCCAGGCGCAGATTCACCTCGCTCGGAAGACGGCCTGCGGCATAGTCCGCCGCTTCTTCGATGTCGTAGATCGCAACAGCTTCGGTGGCGCTCAATCGAGTAGTAACCCACCACCAGCTACCTGCTGCACATCCAACGATGGCGAGCACCGCGAGGACAACAAAAACAACCACCCAATAGTTGTAGCTGGCACGCTGCCGAAAACGGCGAATGCCCCCGCCGAAAGCAGGGGCATTCGCTACAAAACGCTTGACTGATCAGATACCGATGCGCTGAGCGAGAAGCTCGCGGTGGTAGGTGGGATCACCGAAGAGCAGTTCTGAGCTCTTGGCCCGCTTGAAGTAAAGGTGTGCTGGGTGTTCCCAGGTGAACCCGATACCACCGTGAATCTGGATGTTCTCGGCTGCGGCATGGAAGTACGCCTCAGAGCAGTAAGCCTTGGCCAAGCTGGCTACCGATGGCAGTTCGTCGTTGAGTTCACTTGCGGCCCATCCTGCGTAGTACGCAGCTGACTTGGCTGATTCGACTTCGAGCAGCATGTCGGCACACTTGTGCTTTATAGCCTGGAAGCTTCCGATTGGGCGACCAAACTGCACACGCACCTTGGCGTAATCGACAGCCATGTCGAGGCACATTTGGGCACCACCAACCTGCTCGGCGGCAAGGCCGACCGCAGCGAGGTCAAGCACTCGTTCCAAAATGTCCCAACCGCCGCCGTCGGCACCCACGAGCGTGGCGGGGGTGTTGTCGAAGGTCAGGCGAGCTTGTTTGCGAGTTTGATCCATGGTCGCCAGATTCTCGCGGGTCAGGCCAGCGGCCTCGCCATCGACTGCGAATACGCTCACGCCGGCGTCGGTCCGGGCCGCAACCAGGATCAGGTTGGCGAGGTTGCCGTCGAGCACGTACATCTTGGTGCCGCTCAGGGTGAAGCTGTCGCCGCTACCGCTCGCCTGCATGGCGATGCCGTCGGCGTTCCACTTGCCGCTCTCTTCGCTAAGCGCAAGAGTGGCGATGGTTTCACCACTCGCAATGCCTGGAAGATGAGCGGCCATCGCGGCATCGTCGCCACTATGGATCAGTGTGTTGGCAGCCAACACGACCGAAGAAAAGAATGGCGCACACAACAACGAGCGGCCCATCTCTTCAAGCACGATAACGAGTTCGACGTAGCCGAACCCCTGGCCACCGTGGGCCTCGGGGATGATCAACGATTGCAGGCCGAGTTGCTCTGCCATCTGTGACCAAACGGCGGTGTCGTAGCCGTCGTCGGTGTCCATGAGGCGTCGAACCTCTTCTTCACTTGACTTTTCTTCAAGGAAAGAACGAACGAAATCCCGAAGCTGATCTTGTTCTTCGGTGAATGCAAAGTTCACGTAATTGGTCCTCTTGTGTTGCGTGCGCGGCGATGAACTCACTGCGTCGAGTCCCACTGTTCTAGTCGCTGGGCGGCGCTCAACCCAACCTGAGCCGCCAACCTTTTGTACGCCCGCCTCGCCATCATCGATCGCTACCGCTGCGTAACCCCGGTTGCAGCGTGTCTAACGTCACCCATGTTGCGTGCTTATCAGCGGGATCGGCTGCTGCCTACTACCGCACGCACCACTACAATTGAGAAATGGCCGGAGCGCATGACCACGAATCTGATGTGAGCGGAACGTCTGATCTGAGCGGCACGGTAGAGCACTACTGTGGAAGCGCCTCGATTGGCGTTCACCCTGCTGCCGGGGCTGGGCCAACGCTCCACTACAAGGATCACCAGGCCGAGATCCATCGAGTGATCGTAGGCGACTACGAGAACAACGTGTTCGTGGTGCGTTGCCGCGACACGGGTGATGCCGTCTTGATCGATGCTGCCAACGAACATCGGCTCTTGCTGGAATTGAGCAAGAAGCTCGGCGTACGCGAAGTATTGGAAACGCACGGCCACCATGACCACATTGGTGCCGTCACCGAGATGCGCGACGCAGGTTACAGCGTGCATGTCACCCAAGAAGACGCCGACATGTTGCCGAGCTATGACCAGCTCATCGAGAACGAACAAGTCTTCGAGGTTGGCAAGCTGCGACTCCGTTCGATCAAGACACCGGGGCACACGAATGGCTCCGTGAGCTTCGAACTCATGAATTCGCCGGTGCTGTTCAGCGGCGACACGCTCTTTCCCGGGGGGCCGGGCAACACCAAGTTCGGCGGCGACTTCGACACCATCATCAAGACCGTCGACGAATTGATGTTTTCGCCATTTGCTGGTCACACCATCGTGATGCCTGGGCACGGCGATGACACAACCATCGGCGCTGAGAGTCCAAGCCTGCAAACCTGGATCGATCGCGGCTGGTAGTGCGGTGAGCTTCAGTCCCGACGCGACGCCGTCAGCAGCCGTAGCTGCTGACGACCGGCCATTTGACTTCACGCCAATTGCAACCGCAGAACTTCCTGCTACGCCAACAAGGGATCGCAACATCGCCGCCGCTGCCTGGCAGCAAGCACCCGAAGCGCTTCTACAACTTGGCAAACCGCTCGGAATAGAGGCGGCAGCGACTGCCTATAAGCGGCGTATCGGCGATTGGTTGCTGTGGCGAGCCGGTCCTGCTCGCGGCCCTGCGGTCTACCTGGCGATCCACAGCGCCGACCTGACCCAGCAGCATGTGTTCGAGCTCAGCTTCACCGGCGAGCATCGCGGCGTTGGTCCGTCGGGCATCGTGCATACTCGATTTCGTGCTTGGAAAGAAGACCTGCTCGGCCGGACGTAACGTGCCTGTTCCTCGTCAACGTCCATCATGATCTGACTCCCGCAACGATAAGTTTGCGCTTTGCTAGCTGTCCAGCAGTGACGAAGCGACAAGTTTGTGAAAACACATCGCAAGCTTTCGGCAGAGGCCGGGAATAGCAGAATTGGCGGCGCTGGCAGCGATTCTTCCACCATCGTCCAAAGTCGGCAGGCCGTTCGGTTTCTGCGCGGGACCCTTGAGGTGCGAGACTATGAGCTGACACACGATCCCCTTGGAGATTTGAATGCCTGCTAACCCGCTGAACACCGATGACTTCGGCGGTCAGATGTATGACCTTTCTATGTCTGACGAAGCCCGACCGCTGCTTGACAAGGTCGTCAAGTTCATTGCGGCCGAGGTCGACCCGATCACCGAAGAATTCCATGCGATGGGTGAAGGCCGCGAAGATCGCTGGAGCTGGGTGCCCGGTCAACTCGAACTGCTCGACGATGCCAAGGCCAAGGCCCGCGAACAAGGCTTGTGGAACTTCTTCCTTCCCGACGCTGAAACCGGCGAAGGCCTTAGCAATCTCGACTATGCCTACATCGCCAATGAGCTCGGTAAGAACAGCTTGGCGTCCGCAGTGCTGAACTGCGCCGCTCCGGACACCGGCAACATGGAAGTGCTGGAACGCGTCGGCACTCCCGAACAGAAGTCCAAATGGCTCGAGCCGTTACTCGAGGGCAAGATCCGCTCTGCGTTCGTTATGACCGAACCCCACTACGCATCTTCTGACGCCAAGAACGTGCAAACATCTGCGGTGCTCGACGGCGACGAATGGGTCATCAACGGCGAGAAGTACTACGCGTCCGGCGCTGGCGACCCACGATGCAAGATCATGATCGTCATGGTTCGCACCAACCCCGACGCTGCACCTCACCTGCAACAGTCACAGATCCTGGTCGAGCCTGAGGCCCCTGGTGTCGATGTGCTCGGTCCAATGCATGTCTTTGGCAGTGACGACGCTCCCCATGGGCACATGCACATCAAGTTCACCGATGTTCGAGTACCTAAAGAGAACATCTTGCTGGGCGAGGGTCGCGGTTTCGAGATCAGCCAGCTGCGTCTCGGCCCTGGCCGCATCCACCACTGCATGCGATCCATCGGCGCTGCTGACAAGGCGTTGCAGCTGTTCTGCGAGCGCGGGCTTTCCAAGACAGCATTCGGCAAGCCTCTCATCCAGCTTGGCGCCAACATCGAACATGCCAGCCGTATGCGCATTGAGATCGAAGCCATGCGCCTTATGGTGCTGCGTGCCGCTCGGGCGATGGATGTACTCGGCAACCGCGAGGCCCGTGTCTGGGTCTCTGCAGTCAAAGCCATGGTCCCCGAAAAGGTGTGCAACATCATTGATCAGGCCATCCAGATGCACGGCGCCACCGGCGTAAGCCAATGGACGATCCTGCCGTCTCTCTATCATTCACAGCGCACGCTGCGATTGGCTGACGGACCCGACGAGGTCCACCACATGGTTGTTGGCCGCGCCGAGGTTGCTCGTTACACCGCTCAACCCCTTGCAGGCCTGGAGACGGGCATGGTCGACTACACGAACCCACTACAAATCAAGCGCATCCCCATGCCGGAGTAGTCCGGATTAGGCGCCGGGTCCTACGTGAAGAATGCAATGGTGCTCTGGCACCATTGCATTCTGCGTTTTTACAACTGTTGTAACGCTCAGGGCCGTTGGGCGTCTGGGAGTCATGACGTACACCGAGGCAGATGTCGACCGACTTGGCGATCGGCTTGCCAATGCCGATATGGATCCTGGCGAGCTGCGAGCTCTTCATGCGTTGCTCAAGTTCGCGGCGCACTACTCAACGGACCTGTCCGGGCTTGAAGACAGCGGCGACCCTTCGGGCCTAAAACAAGTTCTACACCGCATCTTGTTTGAGCCCGTGCTTGCTTAAACGGAGCCATCGGTCATCCAGCGACAACCGGAGTTGCCGTGGTGAGCGTGGCCACCAACGGGCGGGTCAGCTGGCCACCGAACTCGCTGTCAATCACCTCGACCAGTTGCTCCACCATGGACGTACGCTCCGGCTCGGTCATCATTTGAGTTCCCGAATACGACATGAGTAGATCTCGGTACTGGATCGCCGTGTAGGTCTGGTCCCATGGCACCCGCTGAACCTCGACCGAGTCGTAACAGCCACTCACACGCAAATGAGCCGCAATCTTTGGTTGCGCGGTCTCATAGGTCTTTGGATCCCAACGCGATTGCGCTTTGCCGAACGCCTCGTAGATCGGTTGCACCCGCTCGAAGTACCCTCGATCGACGGCTGAATCAACCTGAATCAGGTCGATGACCGCCAACGCTCCCCCAGGCTTGAGTAGTTGGATTGGCCGCTCGACCTGCGCCTTGGGCTCAATCCAGTGGTATGCCGTTGCGCACACCACCACGTCGAACGAAGCCAACTCAAGCTCGGCATCTTCGAACGACGCGTTCACCACGCGCAGCCGGCCATCACCCGCAAACTTCTGACGCATTGCCGAGGCCAATGCGGGCCCAATCTCGACCGCAATGACGTCGGCTCCACGTTCAAGCAACCCCACAGTGGCCTGCCCGGTGCCGGGACCGACCTCGAGTATTCGTGGCCTCGGAGGCAGCCGGCCAAACAGTTGGTCGAGCAACCAGTCGGGATAGGCAGGTCGGGCCCGATCATAGAGCTCAGGTACTCGATCGAAAGTCAGTCTGACGTCCTGCTCTCGCCGGTGCTCGCTATCACTCATGCAAGAACACTAGAGCGAGCTTTCGATTCGCCAAGCGAGCAGGATGCGTTTACGGCTCAAAGATCGCGGGATGGCTCGCCTCTACCGCCAACAGGTCCGACAGCCCAAGGCGACCGTGAGCAAGCAAGTGCGTCACGAAATCGTCAAGTGACTCAATATTGCGCACGCCGACATCGCGTGATCGCTGGCGCAGGCGCAGCATGGTGTTCTCGACCGTTTTGGGCGATACACCCCACATATCGGCTACCACCGCGAAACTGCTCAAGCTTGTGCCCTCGCCCAATAGGCGGTCCCGGGCAAACGTCACGAGATACTCCCGTTCGCGTGGAGTGAACGGCGTGCCGAACTCAGCGGTGGCATCGCCGGTCAGGTCTAACGGCGCTGCGGCATTCATGGGAATGTCGACCGAAAAAGTGAGTTGATAGGGCGTTGGGCCTGCAAGGAATGACACCGTGCCAGTATTCATCGAGACTGCGGTCCGGGCACCGGCAGGCAGCTCTACCCTTGTTCCGTCCGAGCCAAAGACGAACAGTTTTGATGCATCGCCACGATTCTCTATCCACCACGACGATGACTGCCACACGAACGATCCGACAACCCGATGCATAAAACGATTCGACTCGTCGAGCACGAGATCAGCCGAACGACCAAACGTCAATTCTTCGTCGACGTGGTGAATCTCTCCAATAAACTCAACCCGCAAGCCGGCCATGCCACAGATCGTAGGGGCCCAAGCCTGCCTTTGGGGGTTGTACCTCAGTGACAGAAGTTGCAGCAAGCACGCATCCTTTGCCGGTGTCCAAGTTCGTTGTTCCGCCGCTCAACGAACG
>Ga0209828_1002645_pt1 | contig 14524 bp, 13 predicted proteins | sample MaitaG_FD_187429 | JGI IMG/M metagenome (GOLD analysis project Ga0209828, IMG submission 187429) | Marine algal microbial communities from Maine, USA - Maine_Asex2 metaG (SPAdes) (version 2) | ecosystem: Host-associated > Algae > Red algae > Unclassified | place: Maine, USA | collected 2015-01-05 | reverse complement strand
CCAACTGCATCATGACGCCACACTTGGCCGGGTTCTCGCCAACGTTCCTCGAGCAGTGCACCACCCGCCAGACCGAGAATGTGATCCGAGTGCTGACCGGCCAAGCGCCCCATGGCCTAGCGAACCCCGAAGTCATCAAAACGATCGCTGTTATGCGAGCGTCGGGAAATCCGGGCCGGTGGCACGGCATCCCTGACTTCTCCACGGCTCTGCCGCTGTAGCGAACTCCACGTAATTACCGTCTGGGTGTTAGTTCACATACAGGTCGGCGGGGCGCTGTCACGATCAATGCATGGTGAAAGATCAGGACCCGGCGGCCAGCGCGTCTGTAGCCGATGAACCACTGGACCTCCGCAAGCGGCGCGGCTGGGAACGCGCTGCGGCTCCCAAGTCCCGAAGTGCCAGCGTGCGAGCAACGTTTCAGATCGATGCACAATCTCCTCGAGAAGAGATCCTGGCCAAACACGACGCAGAACTCGCCGAAGAACCCTTTGTAGAAGCCACAGAGCTGGCGGAAACTGCGACGAACACGGTCATCTGTTTCTAAACCGGCGCTCAAAGTTGGTTGGCGCGCAGGACACAGCGAGTGTGCCGCGACTCGGCAGTGCCACCAGGATCGGCGTCGGGTAGGGAACCATCCCTATGTCCATCGACGCCCACAACGTGCAACACTTGCCCTCGACTAGAGAGGCGTGCCATGTACCGATCGAACTCCGCTGTGGCTAGCAGGGCCGCGATAGCGATGGTTGTGGTCTTGGCTTTAGTCGCAGCAAGTTGTCGATCAGGTGTCCGTGGGCCTGGGACATCCCAAATTCCAGCGGGCGCGCTGATCTCAACGCCAGCAGCGGTTGCGCCTGAAGCGACACCACCAACGGCTGCTTCTGTGCAGCCCGAAGCCCTGCCGTCGCCCTTGCCGACGTCGGTTCCGCCAATGGACGAAGGTCCCTTGGTGCTGGGCGCCGGAGAATTCCAGCAAGCCAGCTTTCCCGATGAAGCCGGGCAACTCGCTAGTGCCGTGCTCGGCGAACCTACTGGCACCACTTGTCATCGAGCCGACTCCTGTCAATACGAGTGGGATCTTCCCGAACACGGCTCCCGCTTTGAGGTGAGCAAGTACGGCTGGGCATTGTGGGGCGAGCCACTCGTCGCCTCGATCGATGACCGGTTCCAATTGGCTGGGATCAAGGGGGACCCAACCGATATCAGTGCGATCGTCGCCACCGACCCGTACATGATCTATTACATCGACGGCCTGGCAACAAAATTGTGTTCGCTCACGATCTGCTTCAGTGCGGTCGCTGGCAACTCGCTCTTTGACCCTGCAGACGGCAACCGCATGGCCGTCATCTTCGGCAGCTTTGACACGGTTGAGGGCCGGGCCACGGTGGTCGGGAGTGAACCGGTGCCTTTCCAGAACGAACTCGGTCTGCCATACGAGGCGACCGAAGGTCAAGAGCTTTGGGTTCGACCGGGCTTCTCTTCGTTGAACGGAACCTATTGGGTCAACGTGATCACCGATGACCATCGCGGTTTCGCGATGCCAATGGACCGACTCCAGCGAGAAGGGAGAGCGGTGGACATGCTCACTGCTCATCGAGTGGCTCAGGATGCGACCACAGCCCTGCTTGTTGAGCAGTTGGGGCCGCTCGATGTCCTAGCGTTGACCACCGATGGTGTCGGTCCTGTTGAGTTTGGCGGTTCGGCCGACGACGCGATCGACATCGTGATCGCGTCGTTGGGCGAACCAACCACACATGTCACCTCGACCCGGTTCACACCATCGGTGCGCTGGAGTACCGATGGCGGCGACTTCTGGCTCGACTACAGCGACGGCGTGTTGAAGGCCTGGCACTACGGTGATCGAGCGTCGTGGTTCATTGACGATGCCCCGCCTGCTGAACCCCTTGGTGCGAACGCATCGATTTCAATTGACGGAGCGCCGATCCCGCTCCAGGTCAGCGATCTCACTATTGCCGGGCCTTGGGGAGTCGAAGAGCTGCCGTATTCGTTGGACACGACGATCCGAACCGCAAGCGGACTGAGGGCCACGGCTAAAGACGGGTTGCTCGTGCAGCTACGGGGCGAGGGGAGGTCGCAACTAGCCGAGATGTGGATTTCGAACTCGACAGACACAGCACCCGGTGCACTTGGAGGGCTCAACCTTGGTGACCGGGTGTTCGTGGATCAAGACCAGCGCCAAAGAGACGCGACGATGGTCTTTGTGTACACCAACGACCATCGGGCGGGGTGGGTCAGCGAGAGTATCCTGACCACGGAACAGCCGTAACCAGCAGCGTCAAGGTCGGTAGGTAAACGCAGTAGGTCCAAGCGGGATGGAGCGCTGCACCACTTCGACCCATTCGCAGAGCAATGGCCGCGTGTTACGGGGGTCGATGATCTCTTCGATCTCAAAGAACTCGGCCGACCGATGGGGGGAACGAACTCGATTAAGTCGTTCGCGAATGTCTTCGAGCAGTGCCGCGGGATCTTCGCTGTCGGCCAGGTCCTGCTTGTACGCGACTTCGATACCACCTTCGATCGGAAGAGACCCCCAGTCTCCCGACGGCCAGGCATAACGAAAGGTATGGGCTCCCGGCTTGTTGTTCGCCGCACCCGCTACACCGAAAGCTTTGCGCACCACGACGCAGGCGAAAGGCGTCGTGAGCTGACCGAGTGCAGCCAGTGCTTGGCTTCCGTAGCGGATGGTGGCTGCTTCCTCGCTGTCTTTGCCGATGAGGAAGCCGGGGCAGTCTTCGAGATGTACCACCGGTAGATGGAATGTTGATGCGAGATCGAGCAGGCGGATCAGTTTGCGGCAACCGTCAGCGGTCCACGCGCCGCCGTACACGTAGCCGTCTTCGGCGAACACGGCCACGGGATAGCCGTCGATCCGGGTGAGACCGGTGATGATTGACTTGCCCCAGTCCTTGCCGATCTCGAAGAACGAATCCTGGTCGAACACGGACTTGATGATCTTGCGCATCTTGTAGACCCGGCGCGGCTCGCGCGGAATAATCGAGAGCAGTGATTCGTCTCGCCGCTGGGGATCATCGGTCGGCTCGACTCGGGGGGCAGGTTCGTCGACGCTGGTTGGCAGATACGAAAGGAACTGCTTAGCCCGGTCGAAGGCTTCGGCCTCGGAGTCGACCGCATCGTCGATCGCGCCGTTGCCGGTGTGTATGTCGGCGTGGCCAAGTTCTTCTTTGCCGTGGTCGCCGAGCGATGCCTGCTCAACCAGCGCGGGCCCGGCGATCATCATCTGCGCGGTTTCGCGAACGATCACGGAGTAGTGGGCAGTAGCGACCCGCGCCGCGCCGATACCGGCAACCGAACCAAGCGCCAGCGCAACCGAGGGAGCCACCCCCAGGTGCCCAACAATGGTTTCCCAACCGCGTACTTGGGGGATGTATGTCCGGCCGGCCGTCTCGATCGTCTTGACTGACCCGCCGCCGCCCATGCCGTCGACGAGTCGTACATGCGGGAGTTTGAGTTCAACGGCCATGCGTTCGGCCGTGTTGCGTTTCTCGGGAATGGTGGCGTCGGCTGAGCCACCTCGCACCGTGAAGTCGTCGCCGGACAGGATTACCTGTCGACCGTCGATCTTGGCCAGCCCGAACAAGAAGTTCGACGGCGTGAGACGCACCAGGTTGCCGTCGCCGTCGTACTCGGCGACACCAGCCGTCTTACCGAACTCGTGGAATGAGCCATTGTCGGCTACCGCATCGATGCGTTCGCGAATGGTCATCTTGCCAAAGAAGTGCTGGCGCTCGACCTTGTCGACACCGCCCAGTTCTTCGGCGAATGCCTCGCGGCGACGCAACTCTTCGAGCTCAGGTTCCCAAGTCATGTGAAGAGATTGTCAGGTGAAGCTCGTGCAGGCAAAGCGGCTCGGTCCGGCGGTGAACCCGGGCGGTCTACTGAAGAGCTGCTCACAACCTCAGGGGACCAATGTCGCCGCGATTGCTTCGGACCAGCAAGCCTGTTCATGACTGGCTACGGCGGCGCACGCTGGTAGATACCCCGGCGCTCGATGGCTTGGTGTGGGCTGAGTTGATCACGGATCTCGGGTGGAAGCTTGTGCTTGGTTTGGTCCAGCGACGGCTCCGCGCGAAGCGCGAGCGCGGTTGCAATGGCATCCACGCGATCAGTCTTGTCGAGCCGACGTCGACGCCTTTGCGCCGCCGACCGTTGAGGGCAGACGACGCGTTCATCAAAATTGGCAGCAGCATGCCAACACGAGCGTCGCTTGCTACCGGCCGATATGGCCCGCCAAGATGGCAGTCACGACAGACGTGGCAACTACCGTGGCTCAACATGGCCGTAATCAAGAGTCCCATCGTCGGAACCGTTTGGAAGATTCAGGTCGCGGTGGGAGACGCCGTTGCCGAAGATGACGACCTCATGATCCTCGAATCAATGAAGATGGAGATCCCGGTCGAAGCAGAGTCAGGCGGCACCGTCACGGCCATCAACGTGGCCGAAGGCAACCAAGTCAAAGAAGGCGACCCTCTCGCCACCATCGACTAGCCGTTGCTTGCGTGCGTATGTTCAGCCTCGCCGCTTCCGATGGCGGACTTGGCCAGCGATAATTGTGGCGGCGCAACGGCCAGCACCACTCTTGACGAGATCCTCAACGTCGACAACATCGAACACCGCGAAGTCGGCTCGTTTATCTACTTCGAGCGATCCCAAGATCTCGTCGAGGCCGAGTGCTTGAGCTCCGTGCAGCGTGGCGGCTCGCAGTAGCTGGTGGCCCAGATCGGGGGCTTCGATGCCGTTGGCTTCGGCGAGTCGGTGGAGCTCGGCGACGTCGTCGAGCAACTCGAGCGACGGCGATGAGGTGAGCGAGTCGGTGCCGACGGCGAACGGCACCGCTTCTCGCAGGAAGTCGGCGACTGGCGGTGAATCGACGCCGACAATCAGATTGGATCGCGGGCACAAGGCGATGAGTGTTTGTTCGGCGGCCATGATCGCCCGGCCCTCGGAGCCCAAGTACACGCCATGGGCGATGTGGCAGCTAGGTCCAAGCACGCCAAGTGATTGCACGAAAGCGGCGGCCCCCAGGCCTGCGCCGCCGTTTTCCAAGAGTGCCACTCGACGGGTAGTGACGATCCGAAGTCGATCGGCCAGCGAACCGGTGCCGGCGCGGTAGAGCTCGTCTTCGCCATCGGATTCGGCCACATGGATGTGAAGCCGGACATCGAGTTCGCGAGCAAGGTCGGCCATCTTGGTGAGTACTGGTGCATCGATCGAATACGGCGCGTGGGGCGAGATTCCGACTCGGTTACTGGGTGAAGTCGCACCGTTGAGCACGGCTTGGCGCAGGCCGTCGCCGACACCATTGTTCCAGTCGTCGAGATCGATCCCGATGAGCTCCAGGTAGGCAACGCCGGGGATGTCGAGATCGTGCAGGATGTCGCGGCATTCGAAGTCGGTGACGATGTCGCCAATAGCCGTGATGCCGTTGCGCACCATCTGCTCAGCACCAGCCCGATACGGAATGGTCCAGTCGTCGTGTTGGCGTTCGGCGTACTCCTGGTTGAAGCGGATTGACCAGTCGGTGTAATTCTCGTAGGGCTGAGCGCCGACCGCAGCGAACGAGGTGTACTGCAAATGGGTATGTGCGTTGACCAGTCCGGGCGTGAGCAGGCCTGGCCAGCGAGTGGCGACTGCGTTCGGGTGTGTGGCGACGATGTCCTGCTCGGTGCCAATCGCAACGATGAGCCCATTGGCTACCGCGACCGCGCCATCGACGATGGGTGGGCTCGTGACAGGAGCAACGAGGTCGGCGACGTGAATCTCGACAGCGGAGGTAGTCGTTGCCGTCACCAGGTGCGAGCGGCTTCGATCTGTGCAGTCGAAGGGGTGTCGATGGCAAGACCGGCGGCAGCGAGTTGACTGGAGGCGACCTGATCGTCGACTTCCTTGGGCAACAGGTGCACCCCAACTGGCAGATCATTGGCGGCGAGGTAGTCGATGGCTCGCATCTGCAACGCCAACGAAAGATCCATGACTTCGATGGGATTGCCCTCGCCTGCTGACGTGTTGGCGCAGTAACCGTCGGCGATCACGAACACGGTGTTGCCGCCCGGTACCCGCAGCTCCTGGATGTTGTCCCGCACGGTGTCGCCCCAGATCAGCGGTTCAGTCAACGTGCCCAACATGGTTGGGTCAAACTCTGGTGGCCCGGCCCCACCTACTGCCACGATGGCGCCGTCTTTCATGGCGGCGACATGTTCGGCGATGAGCGAGTAGCCGATTCCCGAAGCGGTGATAACCACATCGGCGTCGACAAGTGCGTCCATGAGCGGGGCTACGCCTAGTCCGTCGTGATGGGCAGCAAGTGCTTCGACCGGATCTATCTCGGTCACGGTCACCCGGGCGCCGAGGCCGCGGGCCATCGAGGCAATACCGCGCCCAACTTTGCCGTAGCCAACAACAACCACGACCTTGCCCTGCATCTGCAGGTTGGTGGCATCGAGAATGGCCATGACCACCGACTGGCCGGTGCCGTAGACGTTGTCGAACAGCAGCTTGGTTCGGGCATCGTTCACGGCTAGGCAGGGCACTTCGAGCATGCCTGCTGCCGCCATGTTTCGAAGTGGGCGCACGCCGCTCGTGGTCTCCTCGGCGACGCCGAGCAGCGATGGCAAAGCATCTCGGCGTTGATCGTGGATGCGGCGAACGTTGAAGGCGCCGTCGTCGATCAGATACTCGGGGTGATGGTCGATGAAGCCCTCGCGAAGTTCCGCAGAACGTTCGGGCGAGCTACCTCGTTCGGCAAAGACGTTCACGCCCGTCTCTTTCAAGGCGGCGGCCACAGCTGGTCTGGTGGAGTTGGAAGAGCCGAGCACGGCAACATCGGCGCCGAGCGAAGCAATTGCTTCGACCAGACACGCAGTCTTTGGCTCCAACGTGAGAGCTACACCCACTCGCCGGCCGTCGAGCCGACCACCGGCTCGGACCACCTTGGTGGCGGCAGCGAGTGCAGGCATGAAGTCTGCTGCGAAATCGATCATGTTGCGACCCCCGGCGGTGTCGGGAGCGTCGGCGTCATCGGTGGTAGTCATGCGCTCCCTCCGGTGTTGCCCCAGGAATGGAACGTGTCGGCGTCGAGGATCTCCGACAGCGTGTCGGTTTGATCTTCGGACAATTGATCGAGCGTGATGCCCCGAGATGCAAGCTTGGCGGTGGCGATCGCTCGGTCGAGTTCTGCGGGGAACTGATGAATGCCAGGAGCCAGGTTGTTGGTGGCCAGGTAATGACAGCCGAGCGCCTGCACCGAGAATGAGAGGTCCATAATCTCAACCGGGTGGCCCAGCCCGCCTGCGATGTTCACCAATGCGCCCTCGGACAAGACATAAACCGGCTTGGACCCGAGTCGGTACCGAGTGACGCCCGGTCGAACCTGGTCGATCGAATCGGCCTGGTCGATGAGCGCTGGGACATCGACCTCGTGATCGTGGTGCCCGGCATTGGCGAGCACTGCGTGGGGCGGCAATACCTGGAAGTGGCGAGTTGTGATGGCCCGGATCCCGCCAGTGGCCGTAATGGCGATATCGGCGGTCGACAAGGCGGTGAGAAGGTCGGCTACCTCGTGGCCGTCGCTATGGGCTTCGAGCGCCCGGACTGGATCGACCTCGACGGCGGTGACTCGTGCGCCCATGGCGTGGGCATAAGCGGCTATACCTCGCCCGACCCAGCCGTAGCCAACAACCACCAGTCGCTTGCCGGGCATCCGTAGATTGGTGAGTGCGAGCACGGCCTGGACCGTGGACTGGCCAGTACCAAACCGATTGTCAAACATGTGCTTGAGGGCGGCGTCGTTTGCCGCGACCACGGGCATGGGTAGTCGGCCGAGCCGGTCAAGTTCGGCCAGGCGAACGACTCCGGTGGTGGTTTCTTCGGACACGCCTTTGAGCTGGGCATACAGGTCGGGTTTGTCGCGGGCCATGCGAATGGTGAGCTCGCCGCCGTCGTCGATGATGAAGTCGGGGTTCGAGTCGGCAACCCGCAGCAGGTCCGCTTCCCACATCTCGTTGGTTGACCCGCGGGTGGAGTGCACCTCGATACCCCGATCGACCAATGCCGCGGCGACGTTGTCGCGCGTCGACCATGGATTTGAGCCCGCGGCGACAACGGCGGCACCAGCATCGGCGAGCACCGTTGCCAGAAAAGCGGTCTTGGCTTCGAGGTGAACAACCACTGCAACCTTCTTGCCTCGCAGCGATCCGTCGTTGACTTTGTTCCGGACGAAGCCGTCGAGTACTGGCGAGTTGCGGCGGGCCCACTCGATTGCCTGGTGGCCAGAGGGTGCGAGCGACGCATCAGCGATGCGCGAGCGGGGACTGCCTGGCGGTTGAGCGGGGGAGTTGGTCATAGGCGTCCAGCTTCGATGATGCGTTGCAGAAACTCTCGAGTGCGAGGTTCTTGTGGGTCAGAAAATAGTTCGTCGGGCGGCGACTCTTCGATGATGCGCCCGGCGTCGAGGAAGCAGACCCGGTCGGCGACTTCTCGGGCGAAGCCCATTTCGTGGGTCACGATCATCATGGTCATACCACTGGATTTGAGGTCTCGAATAATGGCGAGCACCCCGCCGATGAGCTCCGGGTCAAGGGCCGCAGTGACTTCGTCGAGTAACAGAACATCGGGTTCGGTGGCCATGGCTCGCACGATGGCGACGCGCTGTTGTTGGCCACCCGAAAGCCGATCGGGGTAGGAGTCGGCGAACTCTTTCATCTCGAAGAGTTCGAGCAACTCCATGGCTTTGGACTCGGCTTCATCGCGATCGGTCTTGTGGACCTTGCGAGGAGCCAAAGTCACATTGTCGAGCACCGTCATAGTGGGAAACAGGTTGTAGGACTGGAACACGATGCCGATGCGTTTGCGCAGCTCGGCTTCGGCCATGTCGTCGCTCTCGATGTCCACACCGTCGAGGCGGATCACACCATGGTCATAGGGCACCAGTCGCCCGACGCAGCGCAGCATGGTTGATTTACCCGAGCCTGATGCGCCGATCAGACAGACGACTTCGTGCTCGGCGATGTCGAGATCAACCGAATGCAGCACGAGGGACTGGCCGTAGTACTTGGTCAACTGATCGACTTGAATGCGGGGCGGTCGGTCCACAGGCACTATCGAGTCTGCTGCAATCGGCGCTCGGCGTCGCGTGCCGCGTACCAGTCGGTGAACCGGGCCAGCGGAATACTGGCGATCAAGAACAGAGCGGCGGCCACCATGAACGACGAGTAGTTAAACGTGCGATCCTTGATTATTTGGGCTTCGCGAACTGCGTCGCGAATACCAATAATGCTCAGCAGGGCAACGTCCTTCTGCAATGACACGGTGCCGTTCAGCAGCGCCGGCAACACGTTGCGGATCGCCTGGGGGATTACGGCAAAGCGAAGCGTTTGGAACTGGCTGAGGCCCAGCGCTTTTGCCGCGGCGCGTTGACCGTCGTGGACCGAGTTCATGCCAGCGCGGTAAACCTCGGCGGTGTAGGCCGCATAGCTGATGACCAGCGCAAAGGTGCCCCAAAAGAGTGCGCTTTTGGGCAGGCCGGGAATCTGGAGCGCAGGCACGCCGAAGCCGAACAAGATGATGAGCAGAATGCCGGGCACACCACGAAGCACATCGATGAAAACGATGGAGAAGAATCGCAATGGCGCAAAGATCGGGCCGGTCAAGGACCGGAACACCGCAATCAGTAGTGCCGAGGTCAGGATCAGGATCTCGGCGATGACCCACACCCTCATGTTGAGCCAGAATCCGCTCAAGACCTTGGGGAAGGAGTCCTTCATGGCTTGCCAGTTGAAGAACTGTTTTTGAACGGCTGGCCATTGTTCTGACGATCCAACGACCAGCACGATGAGCACAACAACAACACCGGTACTGATCGCGCTGATCAGTACCGGCATAAGTCGTTCACGCCTGCTCAACATGAGCGGCGCCGGGGGCGGCGGCACGTCTTGCTGTGGCGTTAGGTCATCTTGAATAACCATGCGGCTATGTAGGCCTTCTTGGGGCAGAAAACCTGATTACTTGCCGATGCTGGGAATGTCGCCGCCGCCTTGGAGCCACTCTTCGCCAATGGCGTCGAGGGTGCCGGCGTCACGCAGGGAGTTGATTGCCGCGTCGACACAGCCTTTCAGGCTGCTGCCTTCGGACATCAGAAGTGCGGTGCCGTCGGACTCTGCGCCTGCGGCCGGGAGCACACCAGCGATCGTGCCGCCGTCGAGTTCAACTGCGGACAGGTAAAAGGCGGAGGGTAGACCAACAACGGTGGCATCGATTTGGCCGGCCATCATGGCGGCGACCACGTCGGCTTGGGTGTCGTATACGGCCACGTCGGAGATGCCGAGCTCGCCCTCGATGTAGTCGAGGTCGGTGGTGCCAATGGTGGCGCCCCAGGTACCGGCTTCGAGGTCGCCGAATGATGTTGCGCCGTCGACGGGTGAGCCGCTGAAGGTCAGAACGGACTTCTGCACGTCGTAGTACGACACCGAAAAGTCCACGAACTCATCGCGCTCAGCGGTAGGGGAGTACTGCTGCATGTTGAAGTCGTAGTCTTTGTCGCCAGGGGCGATGGCCACGTCGAAGTCGGTCCGTACCCATTCGACGTCTGCGGCTGCGAAGCCCATTTCTTCGGCAAGTGCGTAGGCCACTGCGCTCTCAAAGCCCTGACCGTTGGTCGGGTCGTCGTCGATCATCCACGGTGGAAACACCGGTTCGCCAGTAGCGATGGTGAGTTTGCCGTCGGCGAATAGGTCCAGGTTCTCGACCGAGCAGTCGAGGTCAGCACCAGCAGCAGCCTCTTCGCCGCTACCGCTCTCTGCGACGTCGTCGCTGTCGGAGCCGCAGGCGACTGCGAGCATGGTGAAGGCCAATAGTACGGCCAGAAGTTTGGTCAAGCGAGATGACATGGGACCCTCCAGGGTCAGACGGAGCTACGGCTCATGGTCTACCAAACGCACGGGGATTTACCAAACGATTACTCGTCTATGCGCCGTAGTTCACAGGCCCGAATTGCACCCGCTGGCTGCCGCTTGGGCCAGGATGGGTTCGTGCCGATGGACCAGATGATGTTGCTCGGTGTCCTGTGGCAGGACCATCTTCCGTTTCTGCGGGTGCGGCGGTCGGTGAACCACCCGTCAGAAAAGGTCCCTGTTTCCGGGCAGCGCTTGAGTTACCGAATCGAAGATGAGCCGGTGCGTGCGTGCCTTGGACATGTGCCGTTTCGGCCCGGTGGTGGCGACTATTTCGACTGCCACAGTACGCCGCGTTCAGGCTCTCGGGTTTGTGAGCGGTGTGCCATCGTCGAAGCTACCTTTGCCTCGAATCTGCACCATGCACACACCAAAGGCTCAGCCGAACTCGACCCGTCGATTCTGCGACACCTGGAGCAGCCGAACCGTTTGTATCTGGCCGCGTTCCGAGACGGTTCGATCAAGGTTGGCACTTCGACCTTGAGCCGCTCGGAGCGGAGGCTCGAAGAGCAAGGTGCGTGGATGGCTCGTTTCGTTGCAGAAACACCGAATGGTCGACTCGTGCGCCATCTCGAAGATGCCGTGACCGAGGAGCTCGGGCTTCCGCAGGCGGTGTCAGCAGTCCGCAAGTTACGAGGTTTGGTCAACCCGATTCCCGACGCCGCTCTGGCCAAACAGCTCGATGACTTCGCCAGCAATGTTGAGACCAACGTTGTTCGCCGTTGGGACGCCGTACCCGTAGACACAACCGACGTTGCCTCGCTCGCAGAGCAGTGGAGTCACCCAATGGCTGAACATCCGGCACTGGCCGGCGCAATCGAGTACCCACTGCGGTTGCTTCGAGGCCGCCACGACCTCGAACTCATCACCGCCATTGGTCGCCATATTCTGGCGCGTCGCCCCGGCGGTACCGACGTGTTTATCTTCGACCCCAAACCGCTTTTCGGCATCTGGCCAGACATCGGCGACTACGGCAGCGATGAAATCGCCATCCAGGATTCCTTGTTCTAGCAAAGGGCGCCAGGCACGTTTGCGAATGGGGCCAGTCAGGGTTACGTTCGCGGACTATGACTGCGATCCAGGACCCGCGCATCCAGCCCGACATTCCCAACATGCATATTCCAGAGTTCTGGATACGCGATGCCGGCGTGATCGACGCCGACATTGCGCGGCTTCACGCCGAGTCGCCGCTGGTCTTTCAACCCGAAGAAACTGTGCCGCCGGAACTCCAAGAGATCTTCCGCCCCGGCGTTGGCGCCTGGATGGTGACTAAACATCGAGATATTGCCGAGATCTCCAAGAATCCTGAGATCTTCAGCTCCGCAGCAGGGATCACGGTGCGCGACACCGATCCTGAGGCGGCGGAGTTCTTCAGCTCAATGATTGTCATGGACGATCCCCGCCATGCCCGGATGCGCAAGCTGGTGTCTGCTGGGTTCACGCCGCGCATGTTGCATCGGCTCGAAGACTTGGTGCAAGAGATCGCAGCCGAGATCGTCGACGACGTGTGCGAACGTGGCACCGTCGACTTTGTGGTCGATGTCGCAGCCGCCTTGCCGCTGCGGATTGTGTGTGACCTGATGGGCATTCCCCCGGAGCGCTACCTCGAGGTCTTCGACTTCACCAACATGATTCTGGGCGCTACCGATCCGGAGTATCTTGATGACCCCGCCGAGATGGTGACCACGTTGCTGAACGCTGGCATGGGCCTGGCGCAGATTATGAACGAGGTCGCTGCGTCCAAGAAGGGCGGCGACAGCGACGATCTCACCACAATTCTGGTGAACTCCGAGATCGATGGCGAGAAGCTCACCGACAGCGAACTGGCCAGTTTCTTTATCCTGCTAACCGTTGCTGGCAACGAGACCACGCGTAATGCGATCGCCTGGGGCCTCAAGTATCTGACCGACAATCCCAACCAGCGAGCCATTTGGCAAGCCGACTTCGACGGCGTCGGCAACACGGCGATCGAAGAGATCGTGCGGCTCGCGAGTCCCGTGACACACATGCGTCGCACCGCGACTCGAGATGTTGAGCTTGCAGGCCAGCAGATCCTTGAGGGTGACAAGCTGGTCATGTACTACTACGCGGCGAACCGCGATCCCGAGGTTTTTGCCAACCCGTCAGCGTTCGATGTTTTGCGCCAGCCCACCCCGACACAGATCGGCTTTGGTGGGGCTGGTCCTCACTTCTGTTTGGGCGCCCACCTTGCCCGGCGAGAGATCACGGTGATGTTCCGAGAACTTTTCGAGCGACTGCCCGACATTCACGCTTCGGGTGAACCCGACCTGCTCCGGTCCAACTTTATCCACGGCGTGAAACACCTCGAAGCCACCTTCACCCCCACCGCTCCTCGCGGTTAAGGGCTGATTGTGGCGGGGCGACTGCGAGCCCGACGCCTACTGCTCCGGTATGAAGGTGCTTGACCCAGGCTGCCACGGTGACCTCGGGCTCAATCGCCAGTGCGCTGGCAGATGCACAGCGTCGGCGCCCGGTAGCTGCTGAATTGCTGCCCGTTTGCCGGCAGTTCCTTCAACGACCGCAGATAGTAAGTGGACAACTATCGCAATAGTGAATACGTACAGGCGGTTATGAAGCCTGCAATACGGGACCCACTGGCGACGGTAGAAACATTGGCCCCATCACCAACAATTTAACTCGAAGCGATTACGTTGGCGCGGTGACTCGATCTTGGCGGCTTCTCGCGATTGTTGCAGTGTTGGCCAGCATCGCTGCATGGGGAGTGTCTCCACCAGCGGTTTCGGCCCAATCTGGGACCGTGGTTATCGAGCTGGACTTCGAGACGGCCACTGGCGAACCGCCACCGGGCGGGGCCGCAGTGCTGGACCTGAACACGGGGATTGAATATCGCAACGATGGCGTTTCGAGCGGCGACTCGATCGAAGTCGATGCGGTTGCTGGTGTCGCCAGCCAATTGCGAATTCGCAGAACAGATCTACAGCCGGGTGCTGTCAATTGCGAGGGCGCCCAGGAAGCGGCAAGCGTTGCTGGTTCACGTGGGGTAATCGTGGCCATCACACCTGGCAGCGACCGTGTCGTGTGCACGATTACCTTGCTCGACGGCCTGCCGCTTACTGGTCCATCAACGGTCCTGGCCATGATGGGCGTGAGCGTGTTGGGGCTCGGTGCACTGGTAGTCGCAATATCCCGGTTTGCCCGAGACTGAAGCTCGGGCAAGCCAGCAGCAGTTCTGTTGATTATTCTGCCAACATGTCGAGCTCGACGACGGACGCATCTTCAGCGCCACCCCTCTGGGGGCAGAAGGATCAGTAGCCGATTGTCCGGCGTCCAGACTGTGGATCGAAGGTCGTCGTATCGGACCTCGACGATCGACCAGCCGTCGTCGTCGCTGGTGATGTCGGTGCCGTGCGCTATCGCTGGCGAGGGCCGGGCGCATCGTTGAACGTCACGCTGCAACTGCGGTTGTCGGATCGGAGGCGCAGCACGGGCCTGACGGTGCCGACCAGCTCATCGCCGATCGTTCGGAATCGCACTGATGTGAGGCCGTCGCCGGCCGT
>Ga0209828_1002644_pt1 | contig 14538 bp, 8 predicted proteins | sample MaitaG_FD_187429 | JGI IMG/M metagenome (GOLD analysis project Ga0209828, IMG submission 187429) | Marine algal microbial communities from Maine, USA - Maine_Asex2 metaG (SPAdes) (version 2) | ecosystem: Host-associated > Algae > Red algae > Unclassified | place: Maine, USA | collected 2015-01-05 | reverse complement strand
GGGAAGCCGAAGCCAGGTTCAGACTGGGCAATAGACGCAGACCCAGGCGGGGGGAATCCCACCAGCCAAGCCTCCATTTTACTTTGATGTGACTCATGACAATTATGATATATTTCAAAACGAGATGAACAGGGATATCGGTAAGCCGCAGGGGTTGCCAGAGAATACTATATGGTTTCAAGACAGACCTGAAGGTATTGGAGATCACGCATTCGTTGTCATCGCGGTCAAGGTATGTAGGGTGGAGGACAAATATACGGTTGAGGTTCTCAGTGGAAATCTATGGGTGTTTCTTCCGGACCGAGAAAATCCGTTCTTGGTCGGCACTCCTGCTAAGCCACACCACTTCGATGCACTTGAAGAGTTGGTTGAAGCAGAGACAATCAACGAACTGAAGCCTGGCATAAATATCGAGGACTACAGGCCCGTATATGACCCGAATAATGAGAGGTCACCAAACCCTGATCCGTTTGTGCAAATACCGATACAACTTACTCCCCCCCAAAGAAATGAAGATTAGACTGCAATCCTTTAGCCTTACCTTTTTTTTGCTTTCGTCATTGATTGCTTTTTCTCAAAATCTCAAGGTTGTTGCCAAGGTTGTGGATGATGGTGGAGATATAGCCTTTAGAATGGATGTTGAAAATCTTGGAGAAGAAGAGGTGACCTTCTACGACTTCTCGAATTCAAAAGGCTACTCAAGTGTATACTTTGAAGGATTAGGCGGCCTCGCTTCTAAGCGAGTCTTCACGCGCAAGAAGAAAATCTGGCCTAGAAACGTTCTAATGCTTGCGCACTTAAAGCCGGGAAAATTTATTTCCACTAAAGTTGAGGTGCCCGAAACAATCATCAATTCTTTCACTGGAGATTTCTCTGTCCGCCTTGTCTTCTCTCCGCAATATGAAGGCGAGAACCGTACAAGGTTTGCTGAAGGAATCTGGACTTCCAATTGGATGGAAATAACGGGGAAAAAGGTGGAAAATAAGCCGTTTTCATTTGAAGGTTTATAATCCCTGTCCACAGCCAAGTATTCTTGAAACCGAACTGCTTGGTCAACATCGGTTCGATTTCTTCAATGAACTTCTGGCTGCCGAAAGCCACGCTCGAACCGAAATACGAAGACCGCAACGCAGAAACTGTGCCATGGTCAACAATCCCACCCGATCAAGAACGTCCTGGATCTGCTCGCGCGAAAACCCCGGACGAGTTGTCCGGCCCGAGGCATCCGATTTGCGAACCCCCGTCTCGAACAACAATATCCGTTACCGCGCTGCCACGTCCTTCCATCGGGCAGCGCAGGAAGCGGCAACGTCGCCTGCTTCCGCAGTAGCAGCACCAGCGGCGTCGCTCTCTGCGGGCTGCTTTCGACTTCGTTCGGGAGGGGTGACCGCCTACCGCACCACACGCCCAGACGCCGAACCGCCCATAAGCAACTCGACTTCGTCGCGGCTCATGTAGTTGAAGTCGCCCTTGATCGAATGCTTCAGGCACGACGCGGCCACAGCGAAACGAAGCGCCGTTTGCGGCTCGCTCAGTTCGGCGGTGATCAGAGCGAAAATTAGCCCGCTGGCGAACGAGTCGCCGCCGCCGACCCGGTCGACGATGTGTTTGATTTCGTACGGGCGGTAGTTGCCGTCCGCGTCGAGCGGCGCGAAGAACGGTTGGACGCTGGCGAGGTCGTAGAGCATGGCGCTCCAGTTGTTGTGGGTCGCGGACAAACTTTCGCGTAACGTGATGGCGACTTTGCTGACGTTCGGGAATTGCTGGGCGACCTGCCGGGCGACGTCGGGGTAGCGGCTGGTGTCGAGTTCGCCGGCGTGTACATCGGTGTTGCCGGCTTGAATGCCGAGCACGTCGTGGCAATCTTCCTCGTTGCCGATCACCACATCCACGAAGGGCAGGATTCCGCGCATGGTTTTTTCGGCCAATGTTTTCTTCGGGGTCGGCGTGTCCCAGGTCCAGAGTTTGCTGCGGTAGTTCAAATCGATCGAGACCTGGCAGCCGGCGGCTTTGGCTTTTTCCGCGGCGAGCCGGGTGGCTGCGGCGGCATTGCGCGACAGGGCGGGGGTGATGCCGCTCAAGTGCAGCCATTGCGCGTCGGCAAAAATCGCGTCCCAGTCGTAGGCCTCGGCGGGGGTGGTGGCGATGGCGCTGTCACTGCGGTCATAGACCACCTTGCTCGGACGCTGGTTGGCGCCGGTCTCCAAAAAGTAGAGGCCAAGACGACCGGTGTCGCGCTGCACGATGTGGCTGGTGTCGATGCCGACGCCGCGAACCGTGTCCACCGCCGCCTGGGCCAGCGGATTGTCGGGCAGGGCGGTGACGAAGCGGGCGGCGCCGCCAAAGTTGCAAATGGACGCGGCCACGCTGGCCTCTGCGCCGGCGTAGACGACTTCGAACTCCCGCGCCTGCCGAAGCCGGAGGTTTCCAGGCGAGGCGAGGCGCCCCATGATTTCGCCAAAGGTAACAACCATGTTTTTCATCCGTGTGTTCCGTTCAAGTTTTGCAGCGTACCGGTATCCGTGTTCGTATCCGTGCTCACATCCGAACCGAAAATGAAGCTCAATCGAACAACCGTGCCGCGTTTGCCCGTCTATCCCGAACGGGTGATCCAGTTCGGCGAGGGCAACTTCCTGCGGGCGTTCGTCGATTGGATGATTCAGCGAATGAACGAGGACGCGGCGTTCGGCGCGGGCGTGGTAGTGGTCCAGCCGATCCCCGAGGGTCGCGGCGATTTGCTGAACGCCCAAGATGGCCTGTACCATGTGATTCTGAAGGGAATCCAAGACGGCGAGGCGGTTCGAGAAATCAAACGGGTCGACTGCATCACCCGCTGCATCAATCCCTACGTGAACGCGTCCGGCTACGAGGCGTATGCCGCTCTCGCGCGCAATCCGGACATTCGATTTGTGATCTCGAACACCACCGAAGCCGGCATTCGTTGGGCCGAGGGCGAGACGCTGGAGATGCGTCCGCAACCCTCCTTCCCCGGAAAAATGGCAGCGCTGCTGTATGCGCGCTTCGAGGCCTTCGACGGGGCAGGGGACAAGGGTTTGATCGTTCTTTGTTGCGAACTGATCGAAGACAATGCCGGCCGATTGAAGGAGTTGGTCGTGCGTCACGCGCGCAACTGGCAACTGCGGGAGGATTTTTTTGCGTGGTTGGACGAGGACTGCGCGTTTTGTACGACCTTGGTCGACCGGATCGTTCCCGGCTTTCCGCGTGAGACGATTGATGAGGTTCAGGCCGAACTCGGTTTTGCCGATCAGCTTGTTGTCGTTGGCGAGCCCTATCATAGTTGGGTGGTGCAAGCGCCCGCCTGGGTGGAAGCGGAATTTCCCGCCGCGAAGATCGGATTGAATGTCCGCTTTGTCGATGCCGCCACCCAGCGTGAGATCCGCGATCGGAAGGTGCGGGTGTTGAACGGCTGCCACTCCGGCATCATGCCGATCGCGGTTCTGGCCGGGGTCGAGACGGTGCGCGAAACCATCGAGCATCCGCTGCTCGGTTCGTTGATGAACGCCATGTGTCGTCAGGAAATTCTGCCGCAACTTCCGGGCGACCCGGCGCAGAACCAGGCCTTCACCGACAAGATTCTGGAACGCTTCCACAATCCGAATATCCGCCATGCGTGGCGTTCGATCTCGCTGAACGCGACCAGCAAATGGCGAACCCGCGTACTGCCGACCCTGCTGGACACGGTCGAACGAACCGGTGCCTTGCCTCCGCGGACCACCTTGTCGCTCGCTGCCTTGATCGCCATTTTCTGCCCGCGTGCTGAAGGCCCCATCATCTGCCAGGAGGACCCGGAACGCCTCGAACGTTATCGGCAGTTATGGAATAGCTATGATGATCTAGCCGATGAATCCGACCGAATCAGGCGTTTGCGAACGCTTGTCTCCGCCATTCTGGCGCTTGAAGACCACTGGCACCGCGATCTTAACGGAGTACCCGGACTGACCGATCGGGTGACCGCCGACCTCGTAAAACTTCTCGACCACGGCATCTTAAAGACCATCGAACAACTCGCATGAAGCACCGGCACGTTTTCGTCTTCCGCTGGGTCATCATTGTCGCCCTTCTCGGCTTGGCCGCGCTGATGGCGATCTGGCAGATCCCGAACCTGCAATTTGATTTGTCGTTCGGCACCTTGTTCGTGGCCGAGAAAGGCGACCGCAAAGCCTACCGCGAACGCGAGGGATCCTTCAGCGGGATTCTGCCCGAGTTCGTGGTGACCGCCACGTGGCCCGAACTCGTGACCCAGAAACAATTGGCCGAGTTCGATGCGGTTCGGCGCAAGATAAAAACCCTCCCGGCGGTGTACGATAGTTATAGTCTGTCGGATTCCCCCGCGTTTCGCGGCGCCGAGTTTGCCGGCGGGCGGAACGCGACGGAAGAGTTGTTGCGTGACCTGTTTTCAGAGGTGCCGCTGATCGAGATCGCCTCCACCTTGCCCGAACTCGGCGGGCGCTTCGTGTCCAACGACGGCCGCTCGCTCGCGATGTGGCTGCGCGCGGACCGCGACGCCAACAAGGTCACCGAGCAAATTCGTTCGCTGGTCGAACCCGATGGGGTGGCTCATGCGGCGGCGGGTTCGGATGCGCCGGCTATCGCGTGGCGCACGGTCGGGCCGGGGCTGGTTTTGCAGGCGATGCGCGATGCGATGAAACGCGATCTGTTTGTCACCGTTCTGATGCAGGTGATCCTGCTCGCCATTGTTCTCCCGATGGTGTTCCGCACCGTCCGCGGCGGGGTGGTGCCGATTGCCTCGCTGCTGATTGCGGTGCTGCTCTATCTCGGCGGACTGGTGTGGTTCGGCGTTGAGATCGGCGTGCTCGGGGTGGCGGTGCCCGGACTGATGGCGGTGATTGTGGTGTGCGACTCGGTGCACTTGATGCACCGTTTTGAAGAGGCCTTGCAGGCGGGGGCGGATCGGCGTTCGGCGGTGGCGACGATGTTACGCGACACCGGCCCGGCCTGCTTTTGGACCTCGGCTACGACCGCGTTCGGCTTTGCCGCGCTCGGCATCGCCGAACACATGGCAGTGCGCTCGTTCGGACTGGTGGCGGCGGCCGGCGTGGGGGTGGCGTACCTCGTGGTCATCCTGTTCACCCCGGCGCTGCTCTCGGTGTGGCCGGTTCGGCATCGGGCCCGTTTGCTCCGGCACGATGATTCGGCCGGGGGCAAGCCCGTTTGGTGGGCGCGTCGGCCGACCCGTTTGGTGGCGCTGCTGCTGTGCGCCTTGCTGGGCCTCGGTTTGTTCGGACTGACCCGGGTGGAAGTGAACAACCGCCTGCTCGGCGAGTTGCCGGACCGGACCCGGGCGGTGCAGGATTTCAGGTGGTTCGAGGATCAGTTTGGCGGGCTGCTGCGGATGCAGTTCGACGTGAAGGGCGACTTGCTCGACGCCGCGAACTTCGCGGCGGTGGAAGGCTTGGTCACCGCCCTGGCCGAGGATCCGGACGTCACTCATGTCGAAAGTTACACCGAGTATTTGGGCGCCTTCGCCGACGCCGAACCCAGTACCGAAGATCTGTTTGTCGCCTCGCAAATCCTCCGTGGCTTCGGTGGCTTGCCGCGGCATGTTTTTCAAGATGACCTGGAAGCGGGCCGGTTGATTTTCTTCACCAAAGACCTCGGCAGCACCCGCCACCTCGAACTGGTCGAACGCGCCGAGGCGCTCATTGCCACCTTTCCTGCTAGCCTCTCGGTCGAGGAAACCGGGCCGGCAGCGCTGGCGCATTCGGGCATCCGCCTGGTGGTCACGACCTTGATCCGCAGCCTGTCTCTGTCGTTTTTTGTCATCACCATCGTCATCGCGTTCGCCTTTCGTTCGTGGCGTTTCGGCCTGCTCGCCTTCCCGTCGAACGTGCTGCCGATTCTGGTCGCCATCGCGATGGCCGGCTGGATCGGCATCGAACTGCGCATCGGCGTGGTGGTTGTGTTCTGCATCGGCTTTGGCCTGGCGGTCGACGACACCATTCATTTTCTTTCCCGCTACCGAGTCGTGCGGCGTTCGGGCGCGGGAGTGGACGCGTCGATCCACCAGACGCTGCATTCCACCGGCCACGCGCTGGTTCAGACCTCGCTGGTGCTCGGGATCGGCGCCATCAGCTATTTCTTCGCCTCGTTCCAGTCGATTCAGGACACCGGCGCCCTGTTGCTGACGATGGTGGTTGTCGCTTTGGTTGCCGATCTGGTTCTGTTGCCGTTCTTATTTCGGCGCTGGCCAGATTCGTAAGCAGGCCTTGGGCAAAGGCGGCTGAAGACATTCCGACCATCAGAAATGCCGGAATTCTCGTGGTACGGTGCTGGTTATTAGGTTACCTTCAAGGCGTGAGGAAAAGAACCCCCCTGTTTATCGTCGTCTTTTTATTCGTCTGCCTCTTCTCCCAAGGGGAAGAATCGCTGTTTGAGACGTATCAGACAAATTATGTTAGCCGAGCCGCCGGCATCGGAGCGGACTACACCACCAACGCCAAGAAATTGCTGATCGCCTACATGACGCGGTTGACGGCCTTGGAAACCAAAGCCCAAAGCGATGGCGATTTAGAGCTCTTGTTGCGCGTACGCAAGGAACTCGAACAGATCAACCAAACGCAGGTTGAAGGGCTTAAAACGATTGTGATTCGCGGAACTGACGATCTCAGCACCTTGAAAAATTCCGTGAGAAAAGCGCTGGTGAAAATTGCCGGGAAGCGCGCCGAGGCGGAGAAAAAATTGTTCACAGAACACAAGACGCGGCTCGAAGCGCTGCAAAAATCTCTGACCAAAAACGATCAGATCGACGAAGCGATCCACGTGCAGAAAGCCATTGCGAGCATGCAGGCGGAATTCAGGCCGCCCCCCGTGATGTCCGATCCTTCTGCCACAGCCCACGGAACCCACCGAACCTACCGAACCCACCCCGCCTCGGAACCCGGTTTCACCGCCGGCGAACCCGTGGGTGGTATGGCCTCCACCGATCAATCCCGCGCCGCCATGCCTGCGGCCACGACCGACCCTTACGCCGGCAAGAAGACCGCGGACGGGTTGTGGTCGGTCAAATACCCGCCGCCCAATCGGGTTGGGAAAAGAACCTACACCACGATGGAACATGTCCCGAAATTTTCCCAGGTCCAGCCGCTCCAGTTTTATCCATTGGTCGGCCAGACTCTGCATCATGCCAAGCTGGATGTACGAATTTGGGCCATGCGCCACGAGATAACCTCCTCCGGCACGAACCCCCGCACCGCTGCCCCGCTCCCTCCCAGAACGTATTACTGGCCGCGACTGTTGATCAAAGCAAAGGGTCAGTTAGCGGAAAACGATTTGAAAATCACCTTGTACCGGGTGCGTGGCAGCTCTCGGAGCACCTATCGGGATTATTTAAACAACTGCCCCTCGACCCTGCTCGTAGATATGCCTGCCCGATCAACGCCCAGTGATTACATACACGTCCAGATTGCCGACAAGACTGGTCGCCCGCTGTTCGAGGCGGCCACCGCGATGAATGTTACACCCCTCCAAAAACGGGTTGGCGCCATCCGTCCCTCCTCCACCGTCGGACAATCGACCTTCCAACAACTACCATCTCAAGTCGTCCGTCCGTCGAGCATCTACACGCCCGGGAAGACCACCATCGGACGCAAAAGTCCCACCGCGCCCGCTCGAAGCACATTCAACAACCGGACGCCCAGCCGGTTTTCCCGGTAGGCACCTTTTTGCTCGGCTGATTCAGGGGTTGTCCGGCCGGGCCGCGTTCCCGGTTCCCTGCGCATCCTCACGTTCGAGCAGGCGCTGGTAAGCTTTGCGAAAACGCGGCGCTTCCTCGAGCGCCTGCAACAAATGGCGTTCTTGCTCGGCCTGATCCGGTACCAAACCCGACAGGCGGAAATGCACGTTGGCGGGGTTGGCGGGGCGGAGGCGGAGCAGACGTTGGTAGGCGGCGACCGCTTGTTCGGGCTGGCCGGCGGCTTCGTAGGCGCGGCCAAGGGTGCGATGCGGAACGCGCAGCAGGGGATTGATGTCGAGTTGCCGGTTGCCGGCGCGCAGGACGGCGGGCCAGTCCTCTTGTTCGGACGCGAGTTCGAGGAGGCGCAGGGAGGCGTCGGGATCGTCGGCGTCGGATTCGAGCAGGTTGACCAGCGCTTCTTTTTCGGCTGCCGCGTCGCCGCGTTCGTTGTGGATGCGGACCAGAAAGCGCAGCGCTTCCGGGTTTTGCGGATAGAGGTGTTTGAGTTCCTCGGCGTATTCGAGGGCTTCCTGCCAGTCGGCTTCGGACTCCGCCTTGCCGATCGCGTGCGCGGCCACGTAGGTGAGCGCCCAGATGTTGGTCGGGTTGTCCTTGGCGAATTCGGCGACGGCAGCGGGGTCGGTGAACAGCGGCGAGCCTTCCTCGGGCTGCGTCCAGTCCACGTCCGAATGGAAGGCGGCGACCCGGTTAGACACCATGCCCTCGAACGCTGGCCACCACTCGTCCACCGGCGCCAGCGGGGTCTCCAACGCCAATTCGATGGTCTGACCCTTGAGGATTTCGTCGAGTACCTGATGCAACTGTTTTTCGTCGAGCCGCTCCATCAGGAACTCGACCAGCCAGCCGCTCTGAAAATAGGCGTAGGCGATGGTGTCGGGCGTCTCGAAATCGGTCAGCGCGCCGCTGAGTTGGTCGAGCGGGATCAGGCCGCGTTCTTGGATGAGCCGACGGTATTTCGGCGTGAGCCGCCGCCGGCAGGTCTCGTCGCGCAGGCCTTCCTCGTAGACGGAAAAGCCTTCGGTGAGCCAGCGCGGCATCCGGTTGTCGGTCGCGCCGAGGGTGACGGCGTGGCAGAACTCGTGCCACAGCGTCGACGCCCAGTTGCTTTCGCCGGCGCCGAGCGAACCGGGCGAGTTCATCGTGATGACGCGTCCGAAGCAGGCACCGAGCAGGCCCATGCCGCCGGGCATGCCGAGGGTACGGATGGCAAAGTCCTGCTGGTCGGGGAAAAACTCGATGACGATTTTGCCATTGGCTTCCTCGTCGAACTCGTAGCCGTAGCGCTTGCACAAACTGCGCCGCGCTTGTTCGAGCAGGCCCTTCACCTGCTCGCCGTAGATGGCCGCCTCGTGCGGCGTCATGCGAATGATGAAGTGTTCGGTCTCCAGCGTTTCGAAGTGCTTCAGGTGGTCGTGCAGGATCATCAAATTGTAGGCAACGACGTTGTATTTATCGCGTTCGTGCACTTCTCGAATGATCTCCCAGGCCTCGTCTTCCCGACCCAGCCGGAGTAGGTCTTGGCCCATCTCGGCGCGTGCGTTTAAGTCGTTGGGTTGCAGTTCGAGCGCGAGATTCTGATGCTTGAGGCCTTCGGTGAAGCGCCGCTTCTGCGAAATTTTCCGGCCGATCAAATGGTCGATGCGCGCGTCGCCGGGCGCGAGTTCGAGGGCTCGTTTGCGCGCGGCCTCGGCAGTCTTGTGGTCGAACCGGGCAAGGGCGAGCACGGATTTCCAGGTGTGGCTCGGCGGGTGTTTGGCGTTTACCGCGAGGGCACGTTCGAGGAAGGCTTCCGCGTTTTTCCAGTCGTCCTTGTCGTAGGCGTCTTCGAGTCGGAGCAGCAGGCTGGCGACGTGGTTTTTGTTGCTGGCGAGAATCGTGTCTACGAACCCGAGCGCTTTTTCACGTTCGCTCGGGAACCAGGCGCGGGCGAGTCCGTGCAGGATGGCGGGATCGTCGCCGATGATTTTACGCGCCTCGCGCAGCACGTTGGCGGCGAGCGCGAAGTCGCGTTTTTCCAGCGCGAGTTCGGCGGCGGCGAGGTGGGCCGGCAGGTGGCCGGGCGCTTTTTTGCGTGCCGGCATGAAGCAGGTGGAGAGGATCGCCTTGGGGTCCGCGCCGAGCGCGAGCGCGGCGGTGCCGAGGGCGGTGAGTTCGGACCCGGAGGCCTCCTTCGGGTCGAGCGCGCGGCCGCGTTGGTCGATGTCGGCCAGCAGTTCGGCGGCTTCCTCGGACGCGCCGGTGTCGCGCAGCATGCCGTGGAGGCGAACCAGGTTTTGCAGGTCGTCCGGGGTTTTCTGCCGCAGGGTGCGGGCGGCGACGATGGCGGTGTCGCGGCTGCCGATGGCCCAGGCCGCGTCGATCCGCAGCCGGTGGAGTGGCGGCTTGGCCGGGTTCCAACTGGGCGCGTTCTGGATGGCGGCGGTGGCGTTGGTCAGGGCGGCGGCATATTGCCCGCTGTTGTATAGGGCGCGGATCTCGGACGCGGGCATCACCGGCTGGCTTTTTGCCGCGGGTACACTAAAGAGGACGAAACAACTGAGAAAAATGCCAAGACGCACGGTCCCTTCGTAAAGGAAAAGCATCGAAGCTGACAAGGGTGCAAAGACAGATGGCATGTGCTAAGTACGATCGATATGGAAGGATTTGAAGGCCCAGATTGCCTGTTCCCGCGAACGGCAGAAGAAGAGCACGAATGGACCACCATTCTGGCGGCGGCGCAAATTTCCTTTTTGATCCGCGACGACGGCTTCGGTCGACAGATCATGGTCGGGCAGGGCAGGGGGCCGGAGGCGCGCCACGAGATTCTTGCGACGTTGCAAAGCAATGAAGGCTGGCCGCCGAAGCAGGCGGAAATTCCCGAACCGGCGATGGGCAAGGGGCGCGTGCCTTGGACCCCGTTCGTGCTGGTGGCGGTACTGATCGGCCTTTACCTGTGGACCGGCCCCTATGCCGGCGACAACAAGTTGCTGGTCGAAGGCGCAGTGCAGTCGTCGGGCTTCAAGTCGGGCGAGTGGTGGCGGGTGTTCACCGCGCTCGGCATCCACGGCGACGCCGGTCACCTGATCGGCAACTTGGTGTTCACCGGACTGCTCTCCCTGTTCGTGTGCCGCCGCCTCGGCGACGGACTCGGCGCCCTGCTCATCCTGCTCAGCGGCGCGCTCGGCAACACCATCATGGCGACGCTCTCAATCAACCATCTCAGCGTCGGGGCGAGTACCGCCACGTTCGGCGCGCTCGGGATTGTCGTCGGCGTCGCGACCACGTATTACATCCGGCGCGAACCGCTCGACACGCTTTGGACCAAGGCCTGGGTCCCGTTCGGGGTGGCGGCCGCACTGTTCGGCTGGACCGGCGTCGGCGAGGTGCTCTACGATTTGTTCAGCATGCCGCAACCCGACCCGGACGACACCACCGACATCGGCGCCCACTTCTTCGGCCTGCTCGCCGGCATCGCGCTCGGCGCGCCCTTCGGCTGGGCGGACCGCGTTCGGTTCTCGCCGATGGTTCAGGCACTCTGTGCATTGGCTGCAGCCTTGCTGTTCGCGTTTGCTTGGCGCATGGCTTTGGTTTCCGCTTTTTAATTCAACGTCCCCTCGCACGGACGAAGTCCGGCGGCGATCTTCTATTTTCCATCTTCGCTCACCGTACCAATGTACCACTCCAAAATCTGGCATCCCTACACCAAGCATTCCGCCATCGGCGACATCCCGGTGATCGAACGCGGCGCGGGCGTGCATCTCCATGCCAGCGACGGCACCCAGTTCATCGATGGCATTTCGTCATGGTGGTGCGTCAATCTTGGACACGCCCATCCGCGCGTGACCGAAGCGATTCAAGCCCAAGCGGCCGCCCTGCCGCACTCGATTCTCGGCAACCTGTCGCACCCGAACGCGGTCGCGCTCTCCGAGCAACTCGCCGCGTTGATGCCGACGCCCGACCGCCACGTGCTGTACGCCAGCGACGGCGCGAGCGCGATCGAGGCGGCGCTCAAAATCGCCGTGCAATATTTCCACAACCTGCGCGGTGGCGCCGAAGACCTCCCCGAACGCAACCAGTTCGTCGCGCTCACCGATCCGTATCATGGCGACACGATGGGCGCGGTGTCGGTTGGCTACATGGAGAGTTTCCACAAGCCGGTGAAGGCGCTGACCTTTCCCACCCACCGCATTCCCACGCCGACTCGCAAGTCGGTCGATGACGGCGCCAGTTGCCGCGCCAGTCTGGCGGTTTTGAATGGCTTGTTCGAACGCCCCGGCCAGGAGAACACCATCGCGGCGGTGGTGCTCGAGTCGCTCTGCCAAGGCGCGTCCGGGATGCGCATGTACTGCCCCGGCTTTCTCGCCGCCGTCGCCGAACGCTGCCAGGTCCACGGGGCGCTGTTGGTCTGTGACGAGATCGCGATGGGCTTTGGCCGAACCGGGACCATGTTCGCGTTCGAGCAGGCCGGCGTCGACCCCGACATCGTTTGTCTCGGCAAAGGCATCACCAACGGCAGTTTGCCGCTCAGCGCCACAGTGGTGAAAGACAAAATCTACGAGACCTTCAACGACACGCCCGCCGCGCACAATCCGGACGGCGAGGACCGCACCTTTTACCATGGCCACACCTTCGCCGGGAACCCGATCGGCGCGGCGGCCGCGCTGGCGACCTTGGCGGTGTATCGGGAAGAGGGGTTCATGGACCAGGTTCAGGAACGCGCCGCCTTTCTCGAACGCGAACTCACCGCCCGGTTCGCCGATCATCCGGCGGTGACTGAAGTCCGTTGTCTCGGCATGATCGGGGCCTTGCAACTCGATAAAACGAAACAAGAGATGGCCGCGATCCGCGACCGCATCCGCGCCGCCGGGGTGCTGTTGCGGCCGCTGGGGAAATGTTTGTATTTAATGCCGCCCTTGGTGAGTTCGGAGGCGGTTTTAGTTCAGATTATGGACGCGATGGAAGCGGGGTTGTCGGCGTAGAGGGCGAGAAATAGACACTGGCAATCGGCTCGGGAGGCCCCTCGCCCTCCAGGTTTCAAATTTGAAATTCGAAATTTGAGATCAGGCCCAAATCCTACTGGTCACTGATTTGTGATAACTGAGGAATCGTCTTCGGCGATGGCCTTGTCCGCGTCACCACGCGTCCGCGAACCGAGAAAGGTTTCGACCAGCAGGATCAGGAACAAGGCGAGGACGAGGAAACGCCAGAACTTTTGCTTGGACTCGACTTCGGCGGTGGCCAGATCCTTTTTCTTTTCCTCCGAGCGTTCGGCCTTCACCGCCGCGCCTTTGCCGTAGGGAATGCCGAGCGAGGCGAAGCGGTCGGCGGTCATCGGTTCGAGACGGGATTCGGAAGCGGGCAAATTGACCGCATACGTCACCGATCGATCGCCGGACACGAGGTGATACAGCCCGGGCTCTTCGGCGACCACCCGTGCCTCGGGGGTCAGTTCTTCAGATGATCCGTCGGGGCGGGTAAGAGTGGTTTTTTCCGGTTCGGCGGCGCGTCCGCTTTGCAGGTGATCGCGGAATGGCAGCGTGTCGCCAACGGCGAGGGCGGTTTCGAGGTCGGTGTTGCGTCCGCCGTATTCGAGCAGGGAAAAACACAGCGGCAGAAACTTCGAACTGCGCGCCAGCAAGGAGTCGCGCGGTGCCCAACCGGTGGCCATCACAAACAAACGCCCGTCGCCGACCGGGACCTCGAGCCAGGCCGGATCCACTTTGTCGGCTTTGTCGGCTTGGTCGGCGTCTTCCTCGGACGCGCCCGCATCAAAGGACGCGATCACCCGCGTGCCTTCGGGGAAGGCGGCGGGGTCGAGTTTGCGGTAGCGCCAGACATGCACCTTGGTGAAGTCACGGACCGAGGCTTCGCTGAACGCGCGCAGTGCCGGATGGTCAAAATCGATGTCCTCGAACAGGGCGTAATCCTTCGGCGTGCGTTCGGCGGCGGTGAGATCCGGGACGCCGATGAGTTTGCCGAGGGTGGGGGCCATGCGGGTGGAGTGCATTACGAGTAGTGCGTTGCGTCCGGCTTGCAACTGGTCGCGCACCTGTTGCAAGGGGGCGGGATCGAGCGCGTCGGCCACCACCAGCAAGTCGGCGCGTCCGGGTTCGTCGGCAAAGGTGTCGGCGGGCAAAAAGACCGGGGCGAGATCGCCGGACGCGGGAAAAGCGCGTTGAAAGTAGAAGTAGGGATTGTCGGCGTCGACGTTCGAACGGGGTCCGAGGTATTGCAGATGGATCGGCAGGGCGGCGCGCGGCGCGATGAACACGCGGTTGTCAAAGTCGTCGTCATCGCCTTCGAGCAACAATTCGCCGCCGGTCGTCGCTGTATTGGTGGCGGTGGTTCCGCCGGAGGCGAATGCGGGCAGCGGCAGGATCTGGCTGCGTTCGGCATCGACCGCGATGGTCTGCCGGTTGGTGTCGCCGACCCAGCCGAGGGTGAACGAAGCGGCTTCGCCGTTGTTCGCCAGACGCAGTCGCGGGACCCGTCCGGGCAGGCGGTGTAGCGCGGCATTTTGTTGGCTCAGTTCGCCGCTTTCCGCTTCGACGAGTTCGGGAATCAGGGCGATTTGGGGGGACCAGTCGGAGCCGTTGACTGCGTCCAAGTTCGAACCTTGCTGCATGTCGGAGACCAAAACCACGGTAGCGAGCTGTTCGCTGGCGTCGTCTTGCAACAGGTCGTTCGCCTCAGCCAAGGCGGCGCCGAGATCGCTGCCGCGCCAGCTGGGTTCGAGTCCGTCGAGGGCGGCGCGGGCGATGGCGAGACGTTTTTCGGCGGGGGCCTTGTCCCATTGTTCGAAGCTGAGCAGGGGGCGAACTGTG
>Ga0209828_1002633_pt1 | contig 14562 bp, 12 predicted proteins | sample MaitaG_FD_187429 | JGI IMG/M metagenome (GOLD analysis project Ga0209828, IMG submission 187429) | Marine algal microbial communities from Maine, USA - Maine_Asex2 metaG (SPAdes) (version 2) | ecosystem: Host-associated > Algae > Red algae > Unclassified | place: Maine, USA | collected 2015-01-05 | reverse complement strand
GCGTTTTAATGCGGTGTAGCTACTCGGTCTAATTGCTAACTCGGTACACACCATTAAATGAGTTTTTGGAGTTTGACCGTTTAATGCTTTTATATAAGCTTCTTTAATGTTACCTTTGTTTATAGTTGCCGTTGGGTAACTGTTTACATTAGGGCTGCTTTTTTGGTAGCCCTTTCTTTTTTGCTTGCTGTTATATCCGCTCTTATTTATGCTACCCATTTTTTTTGATTTGAGGTTATGAAATTGTCAATTTCCGTAGTGCGGTACATTACCTTCTTACTAACTGAATAGCTGTTAAGTTGGCCCTGTTTGGTTATTCGCCAAAGTGTACTAAGGCTAATGTTTAAATAATCGGCTGTGGCTTTCCTTGTAAGGTATTCGGGTTTCTTTTCGGGTGGCGGTGGTGCTGGTGGTTCGTAGTTCATCAATACATTTTTAATGCGGTTTAAACCGCCAATAACATCGTTAACCGCTGTTAGGGTTAAGGCTAAATTTTCATTATCTACCATTGTTAAATTATTTAATGGCAAATTTCGCTTAGGCCAATAGGTAGCGACAATAGGTAGTGAAACGAATTTATAGGTAGTGGCTACCTATTTGTGCTTTTTTTAGGTAGTGGAATGTTTTTTAGTTTGTCAGATGGTATTTTAAAGTTGCTAATGGCAGCATTTACTTCATTATGTGTTTTTGGGTTACGGTAGATATAACGTTTATCATTAGGCATGTCTTTCCACTTTAAATAATTTAATGCGGTTTTATATTCAACGCCTAATATTTTATAAAGTTCTTTAGCCTCTATATCCTTTAGTTTATGGCATTTGTCTAAAAGCAAAAACTTATGATTTGTGTAAGTAAGGCTGGTTAATGCAGGTTTTAGGTTTATGCCTCTATACATAAAAAAATCGTCTGTATCGTCACCATCGTTTGTTTCAGGGTTGGGTGGTGTTGGTTCGTTATTTGGTTTTTGCCCTGTGTATCTTCTTATATCGTTTACTATCATACTATAAACTAATGGTTCGTTTCTGTATCTACCGTCTCGAACATCTGCGCCAAAAAATGCTTTAAATACTAATGGAAATGTATTTGCTGGTAAAGGTTTAAAGTAAACATTTGCATTGCTTTTGTGTTTGTGGTTTGAATAAGTAATTTTTGCATCTTCATTTTTAATAGTTTTTTTCTTTAGTCTTTGTCTTTGGTCATTGTAGATTGTGTTGGCTTCGGCTATTTCGTTATTTTCTAAATGATTGACTATTTCGTTTAAGTGTTTCTGCTTAAATTTCATTTCATATAATAGTAATAATTTTTTTTCGGTTGATGTAAAATAACTTCCACGCCACTTTAAATTATTTTTAGGATTAACAATTTGAACATAAGGTTTGAAACCAACTCTATGGTTATACTTCATTTTATGTAGTTTAGCATACATAGCTATACAGTATGTTTTATATTTGGCAATACTAATCTTGTTAAGATTAGCATTTAACTGTTCTATTTTGTTAAAGTATTCTCTTTCGATAATTAGTTTATCGTTTTCTATTTTTGACCAAAAACTTTTATTAACTAAGTTAATGAGTTCGTTGCTTATAGGTATCACAATAGATTTAATTTCATTTTCTACCTTTTCAATTTTTTCTTTTTTTGGTCGGTCTTTTCGATGTATCTCGTTCATTTCATAATGCGCCTTTTTATGCTTTTGATGAAACTCGTATTGTATTTTTTCTACTTCATTTGGTGGTGTATCTTTTAGTTCACTAAGTGTTTGATTACACTCTTGAAATATACTGTCAACTTCATTTTCCTTTTGCTGGTATTCTGTACTGCCTTTTAAATAGAACATTGCAAGCTCTTTATCCTTATCACTTAATGCCTTTTTGAGTTTATTAAATAGCTCTATTGCTAAGGTTGGTCTTTCATTAATTGGTTTTACAAATGATGGTACGTTTTGTAAATGAAATAGTGTTATTGCTTTACCTGCTAACTTTTCAAAATCCATTGTTAAATAATCTTACTGTGCTTTAGTTTTTGAGCTTTCAATTTTAGCTAATATAATGCCTATTATGCTAAAAATTAATGCTATAAAAGAAACTGCTGAAAGAATTAGCGCAGGTGTTTCTCTTTTAAGATAAAACAAAATACCACCTAAAATTAATAGTATAATTTCCGTAATAATTGTTTCAGTTTTTTTTAAAAATTTTAAGATAGATACAATAGAATGCTTGCATCTATTTTTAATGGTTTCGTTTTTAGTTGGCGGTATTGCTTCATTTTTTAGAATTGTATCTGAATAGCTGTTTTTTTCATTGTTGGCCGATGTTGTAGTTTCATTTTTAAAAATGCTATCAATTTTAGCAATTATTTTAGGGGCTAAATCCTCACCAGTAATAAAAAATTGATTGTCTGAATATAATTCACCAATCCGTAAACCAAAACTTTCAAGGTCATACTCAATAGCATCCATAACACGTTCAAAATTTAATCCTACGTAATGATCTACATTATATTCTTCAATTTTTTCGTCAATTAAATACTTAAACGAGTAATCGTTTTTTTCAATACTTTCTTTAATTAGTGTCTCAAACTCTGAAATAGCGTTTTGCGAACTGTCTTTTATAAGATTTGAAATTTTATTCAAATTTTGGCTTTGTCGTCTACATACATAAATAAAAATACTTGCTATCAAATCAATGATAACCACCTTTTCGATTTTATTAAATTCATTTTCCAACAACTCCAAAACCTTATAATAAGCATCAAATTTTATCTTTTTTTTTCCAGTTAATTTGCTTGAAAATTCTTCAACAATTTTTGATTTATGATGTGGGTTTAAAACATAAGGCGGTTTTGAGCTGTTAAAAACAAAAAAATCATCTAACAACTTTTTTGTAGCTTCATTTTTTTTAAAATCTTTATGAAAATCTATTATAAAGGTTCTTTTGTCTAAGTAAGTTTTTAAGGCATTAAAATCAACTTCTAAAGTTTTACATCTTTGTAACAAAGTCTCGTTATCTATCACTTAGCAATTTTTAAAGGTGCAGAATGTTCTAACATTATTTTACGCATACGCACGGCGTGTTCTTTTTGGCTAACTTTAATATAACTCAAAAAGGTACTTTCTTTTTTATGTCCAGTTATTGCCATTATTGATAAAGTAGGTAAACCCATTCGCCAGGCGTTTGTAGCAAAACTTCGCCTTGCTGTATGCGTTGTTATTAGCTGCCAACGTAGTTTGTTTTCCGTTATCTTTTTACCTGCTATCTCGCTTACAATTATTTCGGGGTCGTTAATTTCGGCTTGCTCACCAATTAGTTTTAAATCACGGTTCATTTGTTGGTTACTTGGTGCTTTGGGTAATTGGTTGTTATACTTGTTTAGTATTTCGGTTGCTATGTTGTTGCAAGGTATGGTTACTCGTTGGTTTGTCTTTTGGGTAACTATGGTAATGTAACCACCGTTTATACTTTCGGGCGTTATGCTTTTCAAATCGCTATACCGTACACCTATGTACGATTGAAGTACAAATAAATCACGGCTGGTTTCGTATTCTTTGGGTAGTTCTACCATATAGATTTTTTGTAACTCGGTTTCAGTTAAGGCTATGGAGTGAACGGCAACCGCTTTAGTTTTATAGTCTCTAAAGTCGGTTGTTTTAATAAGGTTCTTTTTGTGGGCCAAATTTAACAAAGCCTTTAGCCGTGTAGTATGTTTGTTTATGGTATTGGTTTGGTATTGCTTTTGGCTTATTAGAAAGTCTTTAAAACGGTTGTACCAATCGTAAGTAAAGCAATGCCATGTTATCGGCTCACCGTTAAAGTTTTGGTATTCTTTAAGTATGTTGCCTAATTGATTATAGTTTCTTAGTGTGCCGTCTGTTCGTTCTGTATAGCGGTCAATAGGCAGGTAATCGGTAATGAAGGTAAACACGGTATAACTGGTTTCTGCTTTGCGGTTAAATTCTATATCCAACGCATTTTTTATAATGGCATTGGTTAGCGGTTGCCCTGTACCTTCCAAATTTTGTACTGCTGCCTTAGCCCGTTCTTTAATGTCGTTTAACCTTGCATTAAAGGTGTTATGTTGCGAATAGCTTTTTTTAACTCGCTGCTCGGTACTAAGCCAATACTTAGGGTTAATTTTTTCTTTGGTAGAATAGTTAACTCGTTGCTCTTTACCGCCAACATAACGGCGAACCACTAAAATTACAAGACTTTCTTTTGCTTGCTTATCTTTTAGATAAAACTTAAATGTTGCCATAGCTAATAACTGTTTACGTACACAAATATAGTAAAACCGTACACGATTTGAAAGCATTTTTTAATCGTGTACGGTATGGTGTACGGTTTTTTGCTATTAACTGAAATTATTTGAATTAATTAAACAAATTTACATAAGCCATATAAACGCTGTAAAGTGTAGTGTTTGTTGGGGTTTTGGTGAGTTACAGGCATAAAAAAAGACCGCTTATGAAGCGGTCTAAAATGTTGTTGGTGGTCCCACTAGGACTCGAACCTAGGACCACCTGATTATGAGTCAGGTGCTCTAACCAACTGAGCTATAGGACCGTGCACTATTCGTAAGTGCGAATTATTTCTGCTAAAATAAGTAAATTTTATTTTACTTACCTACTGTTACTCTTTTAAAACTTACTACTTCTGCTTCTGGATGAAAATCTTTAACTGCCTGACCAACTGTTTTGCTATCATCCAAAGCATAAAACTGATTTAATAGACAATATTCCTGATCTAACAAAGTATTATCAGCAACATAACGCTCTAATTTACCAGGTAAAATTTTATCCCAAATTTTTTCTGGTTTACCTTCAGCTTTTAATTCTTCTTTAATCTTACCTTCAATTTCTTCCATTACTGCTGGGGTTAATTGAACCTTACTCACATAATCTGGCACATTTTTAAGGTGCTTGCCTAACCTTTGTCGTTCTTCGTTTTCAACAATAATTTGATTTTTAAAAGCTTCAGTTTCTTTTGAAATAAAATCTGTATCAAACTCTTCATAACTTAAAATTGTAGGCTTCATTGCTGCAATGTGCATTGCTACACCTTTAAAAAATTGGTCTGCACCATCTTTACCACCGTCTTTATAGTTTACTAAAACGCCAATTTTACTGCCAGCGTGTATGTAAGAAGCTAATTTATCTCCCTCAACCAATTCGTAATTAGAGGCTTCAATTTTCTCTCCAATTTTACCAGTTTGTTCTACTAAGGCATCGTTAACTGTACCATCACCCAAACTTAATGCTAATAAAGCTTCTTTATCTGCCGGATAATGTTGGCTCGCAACATCTGCTACACTATTTGCAAAATCGACAAAACCATCATTTTTGGCAACAAAGTCGGTTTCGCAACTTACGCTTACTAAAATGCCTTTGGTATTATCTTCATTTGTACGAGCAACTACTACACCTTCGTTGGCATCACGATCCGCTCTTTTAGCAGCAATTTTCTGACCTTTTTTTCTTAAATTATCAATAGCAGCATCAAAGTCGCCATCAGCTTCAACCAACGCTTTTTTGCAATCCATCATGCCGGCACCGGTCATTTGCCTTAATTTATTAATATCTTGTGCTGTAACAGCCATAATAAACTATTATATTTTTATTGTTTTAAAATGTCAATTTGAAAAGAAATGTACTATTCGGCAGTTGCCTTATCATCTGCTTTTTTTGTGTTTTCAGCCTCAGCTTTTTTACTTTTAGCGGCATCTTCTTTAACTTTACGTATGTCCTTTTCTTTCTTTCTTTCTTTCAAGCCTAATTCAATAGCATCTGTTAAATAGTTTGCTATTAACTCTATTGATTTACTGGCATCATCGTTAGAAGGTATTGCAAAATCAACTGTATTTGGATCAGAGTTGGTATCAACCATTCCAAAAGTCGTCATTCTCAATTTTTTACTTTCCGCTAAAGCAATATGTTCGTGACTAATATCTACCATAAATATGGCACTTGGTATTCTGTTTAAATCAGCTATGCCACCTAAAACACGCTCTAATTTATCTTTTTCACGCGTAAGTACTAATCTTTCTTTTTTAGTGATGTTGGTAAAAGTACCATCTGCCAAACCACGATGGATGCTTTGCATTTTTCTAATAGATTTTTTGATGGTAGCAAAGTTGGTTAACATTCCACCCAACCAACGCTCTGTTACAAATGGCATATTTACTCTGCGAGCATTGGAAGTAACAATGTCTTTTGCTTGTTTTTTGGTAGCAACAAATAAAATCTTTTTTCCGCTGCGGGCAATAGCCTGCATTGCTGATGCAGCTTCCTGCAATTTATCGTTTGTTTTATTTAAATCAATTATATGAATGCCCTTACGCTCCATATATATGTACGGGCGCATTTTAGGATTCCATTTTTTTCGCAAGTGCCCAAAGTGAACGCCTGCATCTAACATTAATTTATTATCTAAAGGTTGCATTGTATTAATTTTAAAAAATGAGTAATTAACGCTTACTAAATTGAGTTTTCTTACGCGCTTTCACTAAACCTGGTTTTTTACGTTCTACTTTACGTGCATCACGTGTCATTAAACCTTCTTTTTTCAAAAGTGGTTTATATTCTTCGTTTTCTTTTACCAAAGCTCTGGCAATACCTAATTTAATAGCTTCTGCCTGGCCTTTAATACCGCCACCTTTAGCGTTTACTTTTACATCAAATAAGCCTACTGTTTCGGTAACTTTAAATGGCAACTCAATTTGCTCAATTAAATGCGCTACTGTAAAGGCATCTTTATAATCCTTTTCATTTACCATAATTTTTCCGCTGCCTGTTTTTAAAAACACTCGTGCAACGGCTGCTTTTCTACGGCCAACAGAAATTGTGTAAGGTGAAACTACTGTACTATTTTTCTTTGTACTCATTGTTTAATTATATTCTAAAGTTTGAGGTTTTTGTGCAACGTGTGGATGATATGCACCTTCATAAACAAATAATTTTCTATACATTGCTCTACCTAAACTATTTTTTGGCAACATACCTCTTACTGCATTTTCAACCACTTTAATTGGTTGGCTATTAAGTAATTGTTTTGCTGTTTTGCTTTTTTGCCCGCCTGGATAACCACTATAGGTAAGGTATGTTTTATTGTCAATTTTAGTGCCTGTAAATTTTACTTTTTCGGCATTAATTACAATTACATAATCACCACAATCGGCGTGAGGTGTGTAATAAGCTCTATGCTTACCTTTTAAAACTGTGGCAATCTGCGTACACATTCTACCCACAACCATATCAGTAGCATCAACAATGAACCAACTTTTTTCTACGCTATTTTTATTGGCAGATTTGGTTTTATAACTTAAAGTATCCACTTTGTTTTCGTTTCGTTGTTAAAAAGATTGCAAAGGTAAGGAAAGCATTGGTAGAAAGCAATAGTTTTGATGCAAAAAAATAAACCTGAGCGATTATTGTACTGATAATCAACGCAAAAATCGCACATAAAAAATTATTGATTAATGTTGTTATAAAATGATGCTTTATTTTGGTTGTTAATCATGTTAAGTCAAATTTTAATAACTTTACATAAAACCTAACTCAACAATTAGCTATACGTTTTTGCCAAAGCTTGTTCAATGTCTTTCAACAAGTCATCAATATGTTCTAAGCCTACAGAAAGCCTTACCAAACATGGCGTAACATCTACTTCCAATTGTTCTGCTTTTAAAAGTTTGCTGTGCGTAGAAGAGGCCGGATGTGTAGCAATACTTCTACAATCGCCAAGGTTAGCGGTTAAACTATGTATATTTAAGTTGTTTAAAAATTGCTGACCTTCTTTTTCTCCTCCATCAAGTTCAAAAGCAATTAAGCCACCACCTTTTAGCATTTGTTTTACAGCTAAATTATATTGCGGAAAATTATTCAAAAAAGGGTAGTTCACTTTTTTTATTTTAGGATGCGCTTGCAAAAAATTAGCAATTATTGCAGCATTGTCGCAATGGCGATCCATTCTAACTGCTAGAGTCTCTAAACTTTTTGAAAGCACCCAGGCATTAAATGGAGATAAGCTGGCGCCTGTTCTTCTAACAAAATCATAACAGGCAATTGCGGGGGCTTCTTTACCAACTATTGCGCCTCCTAATACTCTGCCCTGGCCATCAATAAATTTGGTGGCAGAATGTATAACCAGGTCTGCTCCGAAGTTTGCAGGTTGTTGTAAATAAGGGCTGGCAAAACAATTATCTACTACATATAAAATATTATTGGCTTTGCATAAATTATTTAGAAAGTTTAAGTCGGCAAGCTTAAGCGTGGGGTTTGCAGGTGTTTCAACATACAACAATTTTGTATTTGGCTTTATGGCTTGCTTCCATTCTTCTTCTTTATCCACTTCAACCAAAGTATAACTAACTCCCATTTTAGGAAGATATTCTTTTATAATATACAAGGCATTACCAAAAATGTTTTTAGAAGCTACAATGTGATCGCCTTGTTGTAAATGAGTAACAAAGGTAACATAAATGGCTGCCATACCCGATGCTGTAGCAACTCCTCTTTCACAATTTTCTAACAGGCAAAGCTTATTAATAAACTCATTTGTGTTGGGGTTGCTAAAACGCGAATACAAATTTCCCTCCTTTTCTCCTTTAAACAAAGCAGCACCTTGCTCGGCAGTTTCAAAAGTAAAGCTGGAGGTTAAAAATAATGGTACAGAATGTTCGCATTGCGTTGATTTTGGTAATTGAGCACGTATTGCTTTAGTTTCAAACTTGTAGTCTTTCATTAGCCAGTAGTAGTTGAGATAACGCTGCAACTTGTTGTAATATTTACACTATTTTTCAACATATCACTTACAGAACAATACTTTTCTTCACTTAATTGTATAGCTTTTTTCAATTTGCTTTCTTCTACCTGACCAGTTACAGTTATGTGTACATTAACATCAGTAAAAACAGCAGGTGTGCTATCGGCTCTTTTACCTGTTATGTTTACTTCGTAATTTTCAATTGTTTGTTTTTGTTTTTTAAGAATGAGCACAACATCAATAGACATACAAGCCCCCAATGAAGAAAGTACCAATTGCATTGGGCTTAAAGCATCCTCTGTTCCTCCGTATTTTGTTCCGGCAGAAAGTTGTGCTATTGCTTTGCCATCGGTAGCGGTAAAAGCTAAAGCGGTTTTTTCTTTTATTAATTTTATTTCCATATTGTATGATGTATTTTTTTATGAAAAAATTTTATACAAAGTTGCTCTATGTATTCTTAATAAGAAAGAAAGTAGGGAGATTTTTTTTCAAAATAGAACAGGTTTAAATATTGTGGGATAGTTATTTGCTTTGTAATTGCCTTAGATGGTAAAGCTTAAACTTTCGGTAACAGTAGCAAGACGATTGTTAAAATCCTTCTTTTCATGATATTTAATTTGGAGTTAAAAATACATTTAATATTTTATAATTTATTTTTGGTAAATGTTTTAGCTTTTTAGTTTGGTATTTTTATTATGTATCCGTAGTCGGAGACATACGGATAGCAAATTCAGACAAACTACGGCTAACTGGTTTTTTCTTTATTCAGCTTTTTGCCATTTTAATGATAATCATTTTTTAGGTTTTGGTTGTCTCCAACCCTAATTTTTATTTCATTTTTCACAATAGGTTTCACCTTTATCTTTAGCGGCATTTGTTACTATAAACTGTTGTGTAGCCATTTTGGAAAACTACGATGAACTATAAACAAAAAAAGGCCATCCAAAAAAATGAACAGCCTCTAAATATTTTACAAAGTACTAAAAATTAATACCCAGGATTTTGTTGCAAATTTGGGTTAGATGCTAATGAAGCAGCAGGAATCGGGAATAATAATCTCTCCGATCCGGAAGCTGGTTTTTGCTCCCAGGCATCAAGAAATTTGCCAAACCTTATAAGATCTGTTCTTCTATGGCCTTCCCAATACAGTTCTCTTCCTCTTTCAGCTAACAATGCACCCTCTGTTAAGGATGCTAAATCACTAGCGCCTCTGGCAGATCTTAATGTATTAACCATATCTAAAGCTTGTCCGGCGTCACCCGTTCTTAACAAAGCTTCCGCTTTCATTAACCATACATCTGAAAACCGATAATAAACATAGTCGTTATCTGCGTTATCTCCACTAGCATAATCAATAGGATATTTTACAACTCTAACACCAGTAATCTCTAAGTTGTCACCATTTTCCGTTAATGAAACTTCTTTTGTAAATGCCAAAGGATTACCTTTTCTATCCATTAAATCAACAATTATTCTGTTGCCATCAGTATCTAACGAATCCGCATCGCCATTTGCTGTACGTAAATACCCTTGTTGTTGACCCGCTAAGAAGCCAGCATTAATACCTGCAACATCAGTCATGCCAAGGTAGTCTTGTTTCTTTCTTAAATCATCCTCTTCAAATGAGGTATAGAAATCGCCGAGTGTTGTAAAACCATTCCATCCTGATGGGTTTTGATTATAGTGCAATGTACACATCCATCTTGATCTCACGTTTCCTGAGTTTGAACCGCCAATGTTCTCAGCAGTCCAAATATTTTCTGTAGACTTCATATCATTATCCCACGCAAAATTATCAAAGTAGTTAGTCGCAACTGAGTATTTCCCGCTTTCAATAATTTCATCTGCAAGTGTAATAACAGCATTCATATCATTAGCATCAAAAGTGGGTGCTTGTCTATTTAAATATGCTCCTTTATTTAATAGTGTTTTCATTTTTAAAACTTTAGCAGCATCTGCATTTGCTCTATTGGTTGGCCCGTTTGGCAAGTCGTTAATTATTGCATCTACTTCAGCTAATATAAGGTCAATAGTTTCTTGTGCAGAAAGTACAATCGCATCATCTAACAATGAAGTACCCTCTTCTCTAAAAGGTACTTGCCCCCAACCATCTAATACTGAATTTAATACAAACGCTCTGATAAATCTGGCTTCTGCTGCTTGCGGAGCAGATGGCTCATATTGAAGTAAGTTGCTAGTTGCAAAAACTATTTGTAACAACTCACCAAAAGTATCTCCTAAAAATGCGTGATCTGAGTCCCAAGTGTGGTTATGTAAAGTTCTCCAAATACCATTATCGTCCCAATCCGGACCTCTTGTTGGTCCTATTGTTTCATCTGAGGTATGTTGTTGAGCAGCCCAAAATCGTGACTGATCTTGATAAGGCAGACGCATTGCTTCATAAGCCCCTTGCAGCAATGCTGCAGGATCTGGTGATTCGGTTTCAGCTAAATCTTCTCTAAGTGTTTCTTTAAGATCTGTACATGCAGTAAGACTTAAAAAAACGACAATAAATAAATAATATATATACTTCATGATTATTTTATTCTTTTTTTAAAATGAAATGTTTATTCCAAACAAAACAGATCTGGCAGATGGATATGGAATATACTCTATACCTGCAGAAGGCACACCGTTTCTTAAATTAACAGTATTAATTTCTGGATCAAAGCCAGAATAATTGGTGATGATTAATAAATTTTGCCCAGTTAATGACAAGCTAATATCACCAATGCCAGAAATAGAGCCTAAGTTATAAGCTAATGTAGCATTTGCTAATTTTACAAAATCACCATCTTCTAAGTATCTGGAAGAGGAGGTAATAGGGTTCGCAATACTTTCTAAAGTTCCATCAGTAATTAAGGCAGCATCTATATTTCTGCTGCCTAAGTTACCAATTGGTATTACAGACATGGCTGTATTGTTATATAGCTGATGCCCAAATGCCCCATTCCAATTCATATTAAAGCTTATATCACCTACATCCAACCCAACAGAAGCCCCAAGAATTATGTCTGCATTTGGATCTCCAAGCGCAACCAATTCACCATCGTTAGAATATGTGCTTGTTCCAAGGTCGCTATCTAAACCAGTATATTCTCTAACAAAAAAAGTATTTAATGGCATACCATTTACATGCTTCTGAACAAAAGCACCAGAAGATCCTTGCCCAAATAAATTTCCAGTCAATATGTCTGGTCCTGTATAGTTTCTTAATTCATTATTTAAGAAAGCCATATTAACACCAATATTTAGAGATAAATTTGATTTTTGAATTAAAAATGCTTTCAGGCCTAATTCTAAACCTGAATTCACCAACTCTCCATCAATGTTTCTCCATGCTCTGATTGGCGGGCCAGGTTCCTGAACAAATGGATCAAGCAATAAATTGTTGGTAGTTCTGGTGTAATATTCAATAGTACCAGCTAATTTATAATCAAATACAGCAAAGTCTAATCCGAAATTAAGCGTTGTAGATTCTTCCCACTTTAAGTCAGGATTACCAATATTTTCCTGAGAAATACCACCATTTGGATTCAATGCAAATCTATCAACTGATGAACCTGCCGGAAATTCCTGATTGCCAGTTACACCCCAGCCAATTCTTAGCGCTAAATCGTCAAAAACCGCTCCGCCTGCAATGAATGACTCATTGATAACATTCCACCTGGCTGCAAAAGATGGAAAAATACCATAATTATTATTTTCTCCAAATTTAGTAGACCCATCCGCTCTTACAGTAGCTGTAATATCAAAGCGATCTCCAATACCTAAAGTAGCCCGGGCAAAGTATGATTGTAGCTCAGTTACTGGCTCGGCAAATGAAAAAACACTTCTATTATCATTGTTTGAATTTTGAAGTATATTCGATAAATCAAATCCATCTGGTACGTTGTCGAACCCTACACCAGAAAACCCCTGACCTTTAAAGTTAAATTTTTGGTATTCATAACCACCCAACAGGCCTAATGAAAAATTATCTGCAACTTCTGTATTGTAACTTAAAGTATGTGTGTGTAAATTTGTAACCAAAATATTAGTAAATGTAGCTGCTAAGCCTAATGTCTCAATGTCTTCTAAATTTAAATCTTTACCAATACTTCCCCTGGTAGTACCAACACCATAATTTACTGCAAACCTATAACGGTAAGTTAATCCTTCGGTAATATTAATATAGGGAGAAATAGATCCCAGTATTGTAGTAGAATTAGCTGTTTCTGAGTATGCATCTAACATTTGAAGCGGGTTTATTGTGGTTGCACCAACTCCAGTATTATTTAAACCAGTTGTAAATTCGCCATCCGTCATTAAAGGAATTGTTGGATTCCATTGCAAGGCTTGTCCAATCAAATTGCCTCTAAACCCAGCACTTGTGCCAATAGGCGCAATATCTTCTACAGTATGAGAAGATACAAGAAAAACATCAATACCAGCCTTGTCATCTAACAACTCATATTGAGCATTCAATGCACCTGAATATCTTTTTATTCCAGTTTTTTCTATAATTCCTTTAATATCTTGATAACCAGCAGAGAACCTTATTTTATGATCGTCTCCACCAGTACCAAGTGATAAGTTATAATTTTGAATAAAACCATTTCTTGTTATTTCATCAAAAGCATCTGTAGAAGATCCGCCATCACCCGTAAGACCATAAGAATTTAAGGCACTCCTGTATTCATCACCAGTTAATACGTCGTACTTCTTTAAAACAGAGCTTGTTCCAAAATTTGCATTAAAGTTCACATCTGTTTTTCCTGCTCTTGCTTTTTTAGTAGTAATTAATATTACTCCATTTGAAGCCCTCGATCCATAAATTGCAGCTGAGGATGCATCTTTTAGTACCTCAATTGAAGCTACATCGGCAGGATTTAAAAAGTTTAAAGGATTAGAGTTTGCTGCCGTTCCAATATCGTCCGATGCGCTAAAAGAAGGTTTGGCTGTTCTACCATCTAATGGCACGCCGTCCACTACATATAAAGGATCTGCACCAGCTCTAATAGAATTATTACCCCTAATTTTCACTGTAGCTAAACCACCTGGCTGACCAGAGTTATTCACCATATTTACTCCGGGAATACGCCCTTGTAATAATTGATCGGAAGAAACTACAATACCTTGATTGAAGTCTTTTGGCTTAAGCGTTGCTACTGATCCTGTAATATCTCTCTTCTTTACAGTTCCATAACCAATAACCACCACTTCATCTAAAACCGAACCTTCTACTAAAGCAACATCAACCACACTACCCGTAGCATCAACCGTTTGTGTTTCATAACCAATGTAAGAAACCTCTAGCTGAGTTTCTCCCTCAGATAATTTAATACTAAAATTACCATCAATATCTGTTGAAGTACCATTAGAGGTGCCAGAAACTACAACATTCACTCCAACTAAACCTTCGCCGCTACTGGAATCTGTAACTGTACCTGTTACCGTACGCTGACCATAAGCCAGCGATGTAAACAGCAGCAAGCTTAACAGTAAATAAAACCTGTAAAAATTTCTCATTATATTAAAAATTGATTTTGTTTTGGGTGGAACTGTCAAAAATAATAAAAAAAGTTAAAATAGCAAAAAGGGATGGTTCTTAAAATAATAAACTTTAGTAAAAGTAATACGTCCGATTTTACATTCATTTTACCACAATTCAAAACGATTGCCTATCTTTGTAATAATTGATTATCAAAAATTCATAATCAACTTACCTTTTAAATTAAAAGTTGAGCTATGTCTTTTTGTTATCTAAGTCACTGGTGCTAAATACAATTTTTAACACTATTCATTTAACAGAAAAATTAAAATA
>Ga0209828_1002632_pt1 | contig 14570 bp, 10 predicted proteins | sample MaitaG_FD_187429 | JGI IMG/M metagenome (GOLD analysis project Ga0209828, IMG submission 187429) | Marine algal microbial communities from Maine, USA - Maine_Asex2 metaG (SPAdes) (version 2) | ecosystem: Host-associated > Algae > Red algae > Unclassified | place: Maine, USA | collected 2015-01-05 | reverse complement strand
ACGTCTGGAAAAGTGAAAGAACCGCCACAATTAATTGAGGTATTAGGGTAGTTAATTGTCACATTTCCATTCAAGTCATTAATTACAATATTTGTCAAAGTCGCTGAACCGGTACAACAGTCACCACATTCTACTGATATCCTTGGTCTGATGGTCGCATTTCCAGCAGAACATGCAAAGGAACTAATTATACCTGTTACTGTTAATGTTGGGTCGCAAGCCTCACAACCCGAAACATTGACATTCCATTGCTTAGCAGGACAATCAGTTCCCCCAGAATTATCTTCACCTTTAAGTGAATACAGGCCGTCTACATTTACAGCATTTGATCCACTATTCCCACTGATAGCAATATTAGAAACGCCTGCGGGTCCATCGATATATCTTGTCTCATAGTTAGCACATCCAGTCCCTGAAAAACTCCAATTTAATATACAGTTACTTAATGACATAGATAAAGTACAATCACAGTCTACAGGGTCACAATTTGTAAATTCAAAACAAGGCTCTGTTATTGTAGAACATCCACTTCCAGAGACAGGAGAAAAGATAACAAAATATGAGCCGTTATCTGGTACTGACCAGTTAAATGACCCACTTTGATTGAATAATATTGTTTGAGTGCCATTATTATTACAGCCGTTTGTTCGCTTAATGATTGACCATGTATAATCTGAGCAATTTTCTGAAATTTGTATTTGACAAGTCGCATTATTATAAGCTGCAAATGGTGCGTCATTGCCTGTACAATTACAAGTCGGAGCAACAGTACAATTAACAGAAACAATAGCCGTCATATTTCCGCAATCAGTACAGCCCGTAACCGATACAGCCCAATTTCCAGAACTGGTAGCCGTAAAATTCGCACTCGATCCATTATTAAATTGTGTACCGTTTGGAGATATAAATACATAATTAGCATTAGGGCAATTAGTTACCGAAGCAGTTAGATTACAACCGTTAGATGTCAGTGTCAGATTAGAATTACAATTACATTGAGTAGTAACATTAAAGCAATGAGAGGTAGTACATTGGCTACATCCCTCTGGAGTACATGCTACTTCGTAACAGTAAGTACCCGGCCCGTCTATCTCTACTATTGTATTTAGATCTGTCAAGTTATCATTCTTTGACCATAGATCAGCAAAACTAGTACAATCTCCATAATTGCCAAAAGGCGTAGGATCGAAAAAATAACTACCATCTGCTGAGCACCAAGTCCGATCTGGAAAAGTAAAGCTTGGACAGGTACAGCTTGTAGGTGTGCAATCCTCTGTAATTGTCCAAGTATCTGAGAATGTAATCCCATCGCAGTTGCCAGAAGTACAAGTCATTTGAATTGTAAATGTTCCATATTCATCACAAGCGTTTGGACCCAAACTAAATGTTCCTGAACTCGTTACTGTTCTTGTACATCCACTCGGAGCTGTTACGACTCCTGTAAAATTATCGCAACCACTTATAAAAAATTCGTCTCCTTCAGTATAAGTAAAAAATTGATCTATGGGCCAACATACATCTTGATCAGTTGGAGCTATTACAGTTGGCAATGGATCACAAGGCTGAGTACATCCAGCTATATTTACAAACCCAAAAGATTGATTAACACATGGTGCAGTTGAACCTGACAATTGTATGCCATACCATCCATCACCATCTGGGCAACCATTTAAATCAAGCACAATGTCTACTCCTGGTGTTATTGTAGTTAACCCACAGAATGATTCAGGGAAAGCACTTTGGCCTCCTGGTGCTGCCCCATTTCCAGCGTAGACCATATTGACATTGGTATATAATGTGCTGCAATCAGTGCCAGTGAAATCTATTGATAATTCACATGGGTTCGCAGTATTGGTAACAACTACCTGACAATCACACCCACAATTCACCACTTCTGTCTGCTCACAGCTTGCCCTTACACAACCAAAAGCGTCAGTTGACTCTGCACATAGTAAAATATTAGATTGGATGGCTAATACATCTGTATTGAAAGTAGATCCAGTACCAACTGTTGTTTTATTTCCCTGTAAGTCCTCAGTGAACCACTCAAATGTATGTCCTGATGTATTACCACATGCATTCCTTATTGATGCAGTAAGTAAATTACTTTCACCTTGACAAATCGATGGGACAACCGATGGTGCAAAACCAACATCATAATCATTGATATTAGCAATCGTACAATCTTCAGCAGTACACCCTGTTTCTACGTCTGTGACATTGTAGCATAGTTCTATATCTAATCCACATACATTATCCCATACTGCTGCTGCTGTGGTGAATGGGAAGTCACCTGATGCTGAAAATCCAGAAAATAGGCTGATTCCATCAGCTGATAAAATATAGTTATACCCCTGAGATCCTGACCCAAATGCATTAACAGCTCCAGCAGTCGTATTTCCTTTACAGATATCAGTATTACCTAATGTGCTAATTGAAACATTTAAAGACTCTGTATTAATCGTCATAGATGTAAATGGTACATCACATCCATTGATATCTTTACAAAGCACCCAATTCATAGTTGCAGGTACTGGACCCAATAGACCAGTTAAATTTACAACACCGTTAGCGTCTGGTGTATAAAAATCCCCTAAATATTGAGCATCACAAGTTACTGTACCAACTGGTGTGAGTCTTGCCTCAAAAAAATCATCTTGACATATTGGTTCCGTATCACATCCTTGAATCCAAGGTCCAGTTGGCGATGTTCTATATTCACATTGTAGAATAGGTGGAGCTGGTATATCAAACTCATAACTGACCATACTACTGCAATTAGTGTCTAAGCAAACACAAGACACCACGACAATATGACTACCTGTTCCTAATGTACCTGAAGGAATAGTTACTAATCCATTTGATTGATCAACCGTTCCATCTGATGTACCATAGAAGTATGTCGTGCTTCCTAAATTATCCCTGCAAGTGGTTGGTCCTAAAATAATGTCTTCGGTTTCACAAAAAGGTCCACATTGAACTTGCGCATACCCACAAAACCAAAAAATCAAAAGCAATACTATGTAGATCCACTTCATCATATTTTTATACCACATTGTACAATAGGCGAACTTAAATTACAAGCTGATTCAGTAGCTAGAAATGAACAGGTTGGCATACAACCTAATTCATCCATTACGATGGCAACAATAACACCTTCTGCACTGGTAAAATCATAACTCGGTCCATTGGCAATTAACTGAGAACCGTCTGGTAAAGTTATTTCAAAAGTTACAGGACCGTTAGGGCTTGTACCTGTAATTGTATAGCCTCCACATAATTGATTTTCATTTGGCTGTATATTACATGATACTTTTTCACAATCACCTTCTCCAGCACCACAAGGGATATTTACATAGAATTTAGTAGACATTTTGCAACCATCACAAGTTGAAGATTCATATTCATAATTCATTAAGTATCTACCACAACCAAAATCCGATAAGTCTAAACAAGGATTATCTGTAATGCCTGTAGCCGTAACTTGAAGATCAGTATTCGTTAAGGTAGTAGTATAATCACCATTTTGATCTTCATGATCTTCAAATGTCCATAAACCTCCATCATCTTCTCCATCCAATAGATCCTTAAAGCAAATAGTTTTAAAAGAAATATTATAAGAAATTATGGAGTCTTTTCTATTCATATGTAAGTACCCTACCGATAAGATAATAAAAATAAGTATTCCATATAAGGTATATTTCAAACTAGCATCATTTAAAAAAAACTAAGCCGATTAATTAAAATCGACTTAGTGATAAGTTAAATTAGTTTCCTGTTGGACAACCTTCTGTAGTTATTTCAACACATTTATCTACGACTGTAAAGTCTTTAACTTCTTCACCGCAACCATTTATTTCTGTTATTGTAACAGAGTAATTTTGAGGAGTTGGATTACAATTAGCTTCATCAAATGGTAATGATATTGATCTTGTAGTTGCGCCTGTACTCCAAGCGAAAGTATATGCAGTGCTTGAAATTAAAGCACCATCCTCAAATGCTGACAAGAATAAATCAGTACATCGCTCTACTGTACAATCTGGATCTGCTTGATAAGGCTGACCATTACCGACTATATTAAATGCGCATTCGCAGGATAGATCTGCTGCTCCTAAAGTATAATCTTTACATATAGGTTCAGATTCACAAAAAGTTACTCCATCTTCTAAGGCATCATCACATCTACACACAAAACATGTAGTGTAGTCAGTTAATAATTGAGGCATAGTAATATTAATACCTCCTGCTACTGGCTGCTGAAAATTAACCCCAACCGACGCAAACGGTGAAGCTCCAGCAGGACAAGTTATAGGAAAAAACACTACATCTCCAGGACAAAATGTACCACAATCTTCATTCTGAGAATATGAAATTATTGATACCAATAAAAATAATGCTGTTAAAATTTTATTCTTCATTTTTGAAATACTTTTTAGATATTATTAATATATCATCTTCTTTCATTCCCTCACTATTCACTTTTACAAAAGCCTTAATATTCTCCTCATCTTTAGCGTTAATCAAAGTAGATCTCAATGTTTTCCACTTAGGCTTTTGAACACCATCATTATCTGGTTTTGAAAATACCTTAATCTTAAATGTCTCAACATCTATCTCATATGATTTTGCATAACTCATTCCTTTTTTAGCAGGATATATACCTGAAAATTGAGCAGAAGCAAAAAGACTATAAATAGAAAATATGGTTATAAATAAATATTTCATCGTTTATTATTTATTATGTTTTGTAATTCATTCTGATTTAAGAATGCTTCCCTATAATTATGTACTTCACATCTTTTCCATTCGTCGAAAACTGAAGTTCGGAAATGAAGCACGCCGTTAATTCTTGTTTCTTCGTACATTTTTAAAAGTCTAATATCTGCGCTCTATTAATATGATAAATCACATAGTCACCATTCGGTAATTCATATCTTGCGTATTCTGGAATTTTAGATTTACAGTCTAATAGAATCACTCTTGCTGTAGCAATCAAATGATCACAATTCACTAACCCAAAGTTTCCAATACTCAAGCCGTAAAAATCCAAGTAATCCACTTGACCACTTGCAATGATCGGGTCAAATACATCAGGAATGTCAAATCTTGGGCCTCCCTGATTTGCGCCTACAGGTATGGCTACATTAGAAATACTGCCATCATCAAATATTATTTGAGTTAAATTAAATGTAGCATCGTAGAAAGGAAATGCATAATTTCCACAACCATTGACAAGACCAGATATTGAATTTGAAACCTCCGTAATACCCCCAAATGCAAAGCCTAAAGGATTAACCATGAAGTTGTCAGAATAGAATCTTACGCCACCAGAAATGCCAGTTTGATTAGCAAAGACATTTTGATTATCCATGGCGACCGCAATCACTTGTCCGACATCTGTTGTGTTATCTGGATTATTTGAAATCACTGGACACGTAGCTGATCCTGCACCGCCTAAGAATATTTCAAATCTTAAACATGTTGCATCTACACCAGTATATCCGTTTGCTTCAGCCCATGCTTTCTTATTGAAAGGTAATGCTGATCCATCGTTTACTGTGCCTGTTATATAGTTTCCAAAATCACCTTGAACATTAGACCAAGAATTAGAGCAAGTAAATGAAGTCAATTCGCCAATTTGTGGACCTAAGACATCTACATCACCACAGCAATCCAGTTCATAAACTTTCAATGTCACTAATTCACCACACCCTGCGCTCACTCCTGTCGTTTCTTTTTTTAAATCAATAGCCAAATCAGATTCACCAGCACCATTTAAGGGACTCGCTTTTATTCTGGCTTCTGGAAATTCTACAACAATACATTGACTCGCTGTACTACTTATAAAATCACCATTCGGTGTCACACATACTATCTCATAATCGAAACAGCAATCACCTCTATAGCCTCCTGCTGGTGTCGTTATGTAGTCACCAGTCACACCGTCAAAAGCAGTTAAAGTAACTGTACCACCGCCTCTATTATCACAAAGCACTTGGCCTATTGAGAAGCCTATCGCTAATTGATATATAGTTGTCGCTCCTGAAGTACAGGTAAAATCATTATCTCCTACATTTCCCGTTACAGGTTGATCTTGAGGTGTCGGTATTGTCTCATCAATTGGTTTTGCCTCTGTACAATAAATCACATGATTTGCCTGTCCTATCGATTGACCATCACAGAAACATTCATATCTAATTAAATCAGTTCCACATACCCCTGGAGGTGTCGTATAATCAAATGTCAATCCTCCTGTTCCTGAGACATTCGCAATTGATCCAAATTGAGGACCATTAACGACTGTACAAGTTACGACTCCTGCACAAGCAGTTAAATTATCATCGTCTGTTGCATCGATTGGCGTTGTTGAATCTTTAGGAACCACTTCTCCATCATCACTCACTCCTGCATCTACTATTTCTATTTGAACGTTACATATTCCACAAGGTAAGCCTCCACAAAGTTTGATCACCTCAACTGTTTCCGTAAAAGGGAAAGAAGAAATCATTGAAGGTGGGCTATATCCTAACGATACACCATTAATCACACCTGCTGTTCCTTGTATCGCTGTTGGATTCCAAGCAAATGATGGAACGCTACCATCGGTACATAAAGGCTCTGGACCTCCTGTGCCGCCTAATAAATTAATAAAATTCGGTGAATTTCCAATTGCAGTTGATGTCAAAATTAATGCGTAATCATCAGAACATGCAGAACATAAAGCTGGAACAAATTCTATAATATCTGTTGTCTTACTTTCTACTACTTGTTCGTCTAATGTCTCACATCCACATGACCAATCAAATTCTATCGCCTCAAGCATAACGCATTCCTCTTCGTCTGGTATAATCGTAGCTAATCCTGTTAGATGATCGATACTTATTAAAGCGTCGTCAGTGGTTCCGCAAAAACTATAGAATACTTGACCTGTACAAGTCGTATTACACCTTTCAGATAAATCTATAACAATTGGTGAGTCACAATTATCTAAAGTAGTCGTTAATGGATCATTAGTCACCACAGGAGTAGGGCAGTCTAAATTGTCCTTATCAAATACACCTTGACAATCTAAAGCATCCCATACGTTATCTCCATTTATATCTTCTATGCCATCCCTAATTCCATCACCGTCTAAATCCCAACAAAATGATCCATCTTCTCCGTCTTCTCCTGCAGGTCCAGCTTCGCCGACATCACCTTTGGGTCCAGCTTCACCTGCTGGACCAGCTTCACCGTCTGCACCTGCAGGTCCTGGTTCATTAGGTGGACATTCATTACAATCTTCAACACCACCACCAGAGCCACCGCCAGATTTCAAACAAGCTGCTATTTCTGAATCTGTATTATAATTGACTATCCTTGTCTTTGTGTACTTATCTCCATTTATTATAAACAATTCTTTAGTAAAACTTAAATCTGTAAATTTAACTCCCTCATAATTCATCAGTAGGTCAGTTGTTTGACCATCTTCATATCTGTAAATCTTTATTCCTTCATAAGGAGTGCCTATATAAGAATCACCTTTTGCGTCATATTCTATTTCACAGACACAATCTACATAAATTGATTTTGATTGAGAAAATAAAGCCGTCAATCCAATGAAGGACATTGTTAAAATATTTAATAAATTTTTCATCTGTGTTATTAATTTAAGATTTAAATTCTATTTATGCACAATCTACCATTTTTATAGGTACAATTAAATCAAAGTCACCCATATCAAGGCGTATCTGTTTATTATCCTGTGAGCATCTTGGTATTTGAACTTCCTCGCTCATCACCTCCCTTTTTGGCTCTTGATTATTTAAAAATCCAAAACAAAGTACAATAATTAGATATTTCATAATTTTATCTTTTAATGCCTTTTCCCATATACTCAAGAATGTTCTTTTCGTTTTTTTCCCCCACCCTTAAAGCCATTTCTGCCTTATTGTCAACTATTTGTATTCTTCCTTTTAAATCAGCTTCTGTCGTTTTTAACAGTCCTTTCATTTCAGATAAATCATTTTGAATATCTTTAATTGCTTCTGTCAAGGCTTTTATGCCATCCATTATTGTATGCCTCTCCTCATCTTCTTTGCTGTGGTATTTTCTCCAACTTCTACCAATAGCTAAGGCAATTAAATTTGTAGCGACTAGTCCAGCCCCTGCAATTAAAACATTCATCATCGTTATATCTATTTCCATTAATAAAAATTAAGGGGTGTTTGGTTTTTATTAATTATTTAATGCTTCAAAAATCAAGTGACTTAAAATCGGTTCGGTTAAACGACTGTAATTTTTAAGTCCTAATAATTTTGCCCAGACTTTATTTTCTTTTACCGTATAGTCTTTTCTGATTTGTTCCGCTGTTAGATTTCTGATTTCTGCAAACTCATCATCTGATTTAATATCCTTATCTGCATCAGCAATCATTTTATCGATCTCAGCCTGAAAGTCATCTATTTCCCTTCCTGCTTTTTCTTCTGCGGCTTTTACGGCTGATTGATATTCTTTTTCATCAGTAAAAATAGTTGCACCATCAATCGGCTCATCAACTCCATAGGTCACCCCTTGATTTTCTTCTAATATCCAATATTGGGTTTCTTGGATTTGATTAGCGACAAAATCTCTAATCTCGTCTCTTGGATTAAATGAGAAATTAGCCTCCGACCTTAAACCACCTATGTATCTGAAATACGATGAGCTCTGAAATCCTACTACTTGATATCTTTGCCTTGCTTGGGCTTGAACGGTTGCACCTGCTGGCACATTTAATCTATATCCATGGCCACTACCAAAAGGTATTATATTAGTCTGAACATTTCTAATGATGTCTGGAATTAAATCATTTCTTGTGTCTTTGTATCTGTACTTATGATACGTCTTAGTCCATACTGCTGTACCATTAATAAGTAATCTATAATCCATCCATAAATAAGCCAGATTTCTACGACTCAGTAAATAGTGATTCCCAAAATCAACATTAACTGTCATATCAGTGATACAGCTTGGTGACGTTCTTGCTACACTTATATTTACCCAATTACCTTCAGTTATTGCGACATTAGCATTTTGAGTAATCGCAGTCCATCCAGTCCACCAGCTTGTGCGACCTGTTCCATTTTCAAAGTCCCCTGTGCATCGCTCAATATCTATGTCTGTTAAATATCCATTATTCGCCACAAAAGCATCTACCTGATCTTCTGATAATTGTGTGTCAGTATCTACAAAGTCATCTATCTGATCTTGCAAATCTTCGATAGTGTTATTCATAACAACTTCGATATGACAAGACAAATCAATTATATCATCCCAAACAAAATTTATATCTGGATTTTGACTTGCAAATTCAAAGTGAATTCCTGAGTCATCACACTCTGCAAAGAATGTATAAGTCGTATTCGTGTCTATAAAATCTGGATGATCTACTAACTTATTAATGCAATCAGAAAATTGATTTAGCTCATCACAAGACAATTCATATTCATCTGGAAATTCTACGCAGTCATTTATATCATCGCAGTCAATTTTTATCTTGCCTGCCCATTGATCAGCAATAACAACTTTCTGACTAAAGGAAATAATGGAAACGAAAGAAAATAATATGATTAGTATATGCTTCATTAATAAGTGAATGTCTTTACCTTAATTAAATTCTTATCTCTATCTGGAAAAACTTGTCGTAGCTCAATATTCACTTTCAATTTCACACCGATCATGTTTACTTGATCTCTATCTTTTTGTGTTACCTCTCTTGCAATACCCATATCAATGTCTGAATTAGTCCACCATGAATTATCTGAGTAACTGCCGAATAAATAGACATCTTCATCAAGCATGATCTGTACAAATTCTAAGACCCATCTAACTTGCGCCTCTACCTCCTCGTATTTCCTCAAAGTCAATTCATGACCAAAACTCGGTCGCCATCTTTTATTAAGATTATCCTTGCCTCCTGATAAAAGAGGGAAAGCCAAAATTGATGATATGAATGATTTACGGTTCATTTTATTTATTTTCTACACCTTCACAAACTGTATTAGAATAACCTGTATTTACGAATATGCAAACACCATTCTGACGATATGGGTATACATCCGTTCCTGCACAAATACAGTCAACAGGTGGGGTGGCATTGGCAGCAGATAAGCTACTAAATGACCAAGCCCCACAGCCTCCTGCATCACATCTTGATGGACCCAAAAACTCTTCTATATAAAATCCTGTATCTACTGTGCTATCATAAGCCCACTCTATTTTAGCTGTACTTCCTGATCCAAGTTTTGAAAAATTAGAATTAGGATCAATAGAATTAAGGCCTGCTATAATTTGGTCTAATATTGCTTCTGGTGTCGTTGGAATTGTAATAGGTCCGACCGTTCCTGTATATTCTGTACCATCGATATAGACCTTGATATCATAGTTCAATACTCTTGCTTGTCCTGTTGGACATCCTGCTTCGTCAATTAATTCATCATATCCATCTGCTGTCCATTTAGGGTGATTAATAACCCATCCATTTCCGTTATCTTCCGCTATTGTAACCTTGCAGTCGGCTTTGTAATCGATAGGGCAGCAATCGTCTTTGGATGGCACTCTGATGGAGTCTCTTGTGCCATCGGAATAATATTCCTCGATGTATGCTAATCCTTCGTGACATATTTCTAAGTGATATTTTAATTCTATTGATGGAGTACATACAACTAAACACATTGTATCTATTTCTTCCACAATCTGCTTCGTAAAATCATTGATATATTGGCACTGCATTTCTCCATTACAATCTTCGTAAGTAATAGCCGTGTAAGTCTCTGTCGCTGGACCCGTTTTTCTGATTGAAAATCTCCAAACTCTACCCTTACAATCTGTGACATCGAAGTAGCCGATATCTCCATTTACATCTGATGGTATATCGTCACATGAGATTGATTTTCCATAACAGTTAGTTGATGGAATTACTGGTGGTACATCACACCCTTTACCTTTTGGAAGTGTATATGCGGTATTAGCTGTTATCGTTTGCCATAGTAGATTATTTAACCCTATCCATGTTCCCGTAGTCGTTGTTTCTACCACTGGAGAAGCTATGATTGAACTTCCATTTATTACAATATCGTCAATGGTTGCCGTTCCACAAGTAAGAAGCTTATCAATAAAACCGCCATTAGGCATTGGGTTCCCATTGAGTGAAATAACTGATCCCCAAGGTGTGTTGTATTTGCTTGGACTGCCCACGAACGGATAACCAGCATATCCATTATCCCATGTGTAGTTATATTCGTTGACCTCAAAGCATTCTGATTTAATTATATTCTTAGGTGTACATTCTCCTAATTCTTTTACTTTAGTTGGTATATCTGTTCCGACTAAATAGTAATTAATTACAGGGACACCACCGCAATTTTCAGTGACAACATCTACTGGTGAACATGTAGATAGATCACATAATGTTTCTTTTGAAATAAATTCACAAACAATTGGTTCGCCTGTATCACAATCTACTTCGTCACCGACTAATTCATAATCTTCTAATGCGCCATCTACTTCAATTTGATAAGAGAATGATAATTCTCCATCGCAATTAGAATAAACTTTTATAATTTCTACATCATCAGTATCATCTTCATAAGTCCCTACATTATCACAGACATCTTCGCTTAATACGAATAAACACAATGCATCTGGTTTCGCAGGTATGTCTTCTGCACAAGCGAACCAACAAGCTGGCTGATCTTCGGGTGGTACTGGCTTACAGTCTTTGTCTAATAATACTACCCTTTCCTCGTCTTTGTATTTACAAACCCATCCTCTTTTTTCATCGGTTCTGACTATCTCGACAACTAAGTCTTTTCCATCCATTCCATTTCCGTTAGTTGATGTTATTTTACCTCCTACGATAGCATTATCTGTAGGACAAAAGACGACTGAAGTATATCGTGCAAATATAGCACTGCTTGGTTCTGCGTCACTTGGAGGCGGTAATAAGCCTCCGCATCCTCCTGTAAAGTTACATCTTGATTCTGCTATTGCATTTGGAAAAGCTGCTTGGATTGCTGCTGTTATGCCGTCTACTTGATTTGACCATCCATTAGGGTTAGAAAAAGGACCGAAGGTTATTTTTTTTGTCGTTCCATCCTCAAGTTCAAAAGTATAATCATATGATCGGTTAAATCGAGTAAACGTGTTATCTATAAAGACGACATCTTTTGACCACTTACTACAGAAAATATGATCATAAGCACTGGTATCTATGATTTCACAAGCCCCCAATTCAAATTCCAAAGGACTCTCAATCGCTGGCTCATACAACGTACCGACTAATACATCATTCTCATAGCACCTGATTCGCTCTATCGTCTTACCATTGACACAGATGAACGTAGAATATTTTTCATAATCAATTGTATCTATAATCTCACAGATTCCAAGATTCGCACCTTCTGGGATAGTCGTACTGACAAAGACACCATCTTCATAATTATTTTCTCCTACTGCTGTTCCATCTTCACCACAATAAAAAACTAACTCAGTATCATAATCTATATCTCCCAAAAGAGAATCCATCAGTGAATGCAGGATTGTATCTTGAGTATTTCCCGAAACTGTGATATGGCTACCAGTACTGTCGGGAAAAATAACTTCTATTGGCTCTGTGATAGCAACTTGTAAAGTATCATTAAGTAATGTCTTCAATGAATCCAAGCAAGAAAGTAACAAGCTGTCATTTTCTAATAATTCTTCAGCAAGCAAGCTATCTGCTGCACACCAAGCTTCTAATATAGAATCTGTTTCTGCAACCTGTAAAGTAGAATCAATATCACATAGTTTATCCAGTATCTCATCTATCCCGTCTACATTAAGTTCATTCTCTGCATACCATTCAAATAGATCTGAAAAATCGACATTGACATCTAATGAATTTTCATCTAACCAATCGGTTAAGTCTGAAAAATCTACATTTAGATCATTTTCATTTAGCCATTCGAATAAGTCTTCCCAATTTTCAATTGTAGCCGTGACATTAAAATCATCAAATTGATCAGAAAAAAAATCAATGAGTTCAGTAAAATCAACTTCTACTTCCAATGGCCCATTAGTGATTGTTACTTGTAGATCTTGCTCTGCCATTGCTTCCGCTATGGCATCAGCCACTTGATCTATGTTCTTGACATTAACATTAAGGCAGTTTTCAGCATACCATTCAAACAAGTCAGAGAAGTCAACATTGACATCAAGTGAATTTCCTGCAAGCCACTCAGTCAATTCGTCAAAGCTTACATTAAGTTCGTTTTCTAATAGCCATTCGAATAAGTCTTCCCAATTATCTATAGTAGCTGTTACTTCAAAATCTTCAAATTGGCCGTCCAAGAAGTCAATCAACTCCGTAAAGTCTACATTTACCTCTAAAGGATCATTTGTTATTGTAACCTCTATGCCATCATTTATCGCTTCTATTAATTCTGCATTTAATAATTTAACGCTGTCAAGACATAAAAGAATATTATCTATACCTTCCACTTTAAAAGAGTCTGTAAATGCTATATCCATGGCTGATACAGAGTCTATAAGTTCTTCCAATAAAGACACTGAACAAGTATCACACACATTAACTTGATTTGCTACAGGCTCCCCTACAGATACTCCTCCCGAGCAAGAAGTGCATCCAGCAAGCAATTCTACGATTTCAGCATAATTAGAAATCCTTAAATTGGTCCACTGAAAACTTTGACTTCCGGTGGAGTTATATAAAGTAATATTTCCGCTTTCGTCAAGATAAGAGTAGCCATCAAAATACTCAATTGAGTTTGGCTTCTGTCCTGTTATGACTATACCACATTCTGCGCCGCATTCTATAGCAAGATTTTTCTGAGATAATCCACTGAAAGAAAATAATATTATTGAAATTATGGATATAAAAAAACGCTTCATCTTTTTTTAAGAGTTTAAAAAAAAGGCAAGTCATTAAAACCTGCCTTTCTCATGTCAATTAAAACTGGAAAAATACCTCTTTAAAAATTACGCCTCTTCTTGAGAAGCTAAATAATCATCAATCTCTTTTTTTATGTCCGCTTTCTTTGTGGCTCCTTTTAAGTCGATAGAATTATCAGAAGCATAAGCCTTAAGCTCACTTGCATTCATATCTTCTATTGGCTTTGAAGTAAGGGCTTCTGGAATTTCACTTTTTTCTATAACTCTTTTTCCGTCGCCTTCTGCTACTTCTTCAGCGTCAGTAAAGAAGATTGTTTTGCAGTCACCACATTCTAAAGCACAAATTTCTCCAGTAGAATCAGTTACAGAAACTGGCTTCTTAGCCCAAAACTTTACGAAGTTTTCTGTTCCATTTGGAAGGGTTGAAGTACCTGTCTCTACTGCATATATGCCATCAACTGCTTCTAAATCTGAAATTGCTACTTCTTCGCCATTAACCAAAATAGTATCACCTTCGTATCCTTGCAAGATGAAAGGGCAGACTATTTCAGAGTTACAAAGCTTTATCGTATCTACTGGCGCGCCATCTACTGATATTGAAAGGTCCAGCTTTCCAATATCTAAAATCTCAAGAGATCCATCGGAAGTGAAATTACACC
>Ga0209828_1002628_pt1 | contig 14593 bp, 14 predicted proteins | sample MaitaG_FD_187429 | JGI IMG/M metagenome (GOLD analysis project Ga0209828, IMG submission 187429) | Marine algal microbial communities from Maine, USA - Maine_Asex2 metaG (SPAdes) (version 2) | ecosystem: Host-associated > Algae > Red algae > Unclassified | place: Maine, USA | collected 2015-01-05 | reverse complement strand
CGTCACAGGCGGCGATGCTCCGCTCACAATTAATGGTAAACCCGCAGCTTCATGGCAAACTCACATAATTGCACTGGGGGATAAAGTTGCACTCGGTTTTTCGCAAACAGCCTCACGTCATTATCTTGCAGTTAAAGGCGGCTTTCAGATCGACCCAATGTTTGGCAGTTGTGCGACAGTCGCTCGTGAAAAACTTGGCGGCCTTGACGGCGCTGCTTTGCAAGCAGGTGACAAACTACCTTGTAATTCCACAACGCAAGCGGACACATCAGCATTGAAATTAGATGAGTCGATGCGTCCTGACTACTCCGGTGATATCACTTTACGTGTGGTTTTAGGCTACCAACAGGCCAAGTTTAGTGACATTCAGAAGGCTAGATTCTTTAACAACGAGTTCAAACTAAGCGAAAAATGTGATCGCATGGGTTTTCGTTTAACGGGGCCCGAAATAAAATCGGGTATTAGTGGGATGCTATCAGAAGGCATCTGCTTTGGCGCGATTCAAATACCGGCTGACGGACAACCAATCGTATTGCTAAATGACCGTCAAACGATTGGCGGATATCCGAAGATTGGCTCAGTGCTGTCGTTAGACATCCCCAAGCTAACCCAACGCATGCCTGGCACTATCATTCGGTTTGAAGCCATTACGATCGACGAGGCACAGCGACAGCTGCATCTTGCTAACTATCGATATCAAAATACCCAACTGATCCCTATGCCCTAGCTTATATCTCCGGCCACCGCGAACAAACCTCAATAATTTAAACAACATTCGGAAGAAATCATGAGCGAATCACCTGCTACCGCACAAGCAATGAAAATACTGGTTCAGCAAATTGAAGACCTAATGGTCGCGCGTGATTTAAGAGGCATGAAGCATTTACAAAAAGCACTTGTACCCGGTTATTACCAACGCGCGGCAAAGACGCTTTTTGATTGTAAAGACACTATTTTAATTGGCACAGGCTTTCCGGTCGATGATACCTTTGAAACTGACGGCCCCGTTGGCGCTATCGCACTTTACGACACGTTAAAACACTTGGGTGCTAACCCCATCATCGTGTGTGGCGACCCACTGGCACGAGTGATTAGCGACGATTACCAAGTACACCAAATCAGCGTCGGCGACCTCAGCAAAGGTAGGCAAGAAGCGATTATTGCTCTAGAAAAGTTAAAGCCGGGTGTGGTGCTATCCATTGAGCGGCCGGGCCTAACCGCAGACGGCTTTTACGCCAATATGCGCGGCGAAGATATTAGCGCGCGATGCGCCTGTTTTGATTACTTCCTAAAAGAAGCAACTTGCCCCACTATCGCCATTGGTGACGGTGGCAACGAAATCGGCATGGGTAAAGTCACCGAAGCGCTCAGCGCCTTATCCATCATACCTTCGGCGACGACTTGTGACGAGCTGCTAGTGGCTGATGTGTCCAATTGGGGAGCACATGGCATCATCGCTCTATTGGCCTATTGGAGCGGTGAAGATCTGCTAGCTAAAATCAACACACTCGACATTCTGAAATACATTTCGGCCAGAGGGAGTGTGGATGGCGTCACTCGACTGAACACCTTAACTGAGGACAGCTTGGAATCAGGCGCGGGTCAGCAGTTGATTGATGAATTGCGTCGCATCACTGGATTTATTGATTAGGTCTAATGATTGCCTTAAATCAACACCCATCATCCTATTCACTGAATCAGTATCATCCCGACTTCTTAACAAACTTAGTCAAAATCACAATGCGCGTGCCATTGACCTTGCCTTCGATATGCTCAGGGTTATCCTGCACTAAAGAAATGCCGCGCACCGCTGTGCCGCGCTTTGCCACAAAGCTAGTGCCTTTGACATTAAGATCTTTAGTCAAGGTAACGTTATCTCCCGTTTGCAGCGTGGCCCCATTAGAGTCGACATGCCCTGAAGCCGTCTCGTCATCACTGGCAGACTCGCCCGTCGCAGTGGCCCACTGCTGAGTTTCCTCATCTAAATACAGCATATCCAGAGCATCTTGCGCCCAGACTTCCGTGCTGCTTAAGCGTGACAACATGCGCCAAGCCATTACCTGTAACGCTGGCACCTGACTCCACATACTATCGTTTAGACAGCGCCAATGATGCACATCCATCGCCTCAGATTGATCAATTTGAGAGCGGCAATTGGTGCAGAGAAAAACAGAATCATCAGGATTGCCTAATGCGTTAGGCGGAACAGAATAAACGGCTAATTCATCAGGACTAGCGCATAGCTCACAGACATTATTACTGCGCTGTTGTAAGGCTTGTTCTGTGCTCATGGCTTTTCTGATCCGATTTAATTGGCTCAATTATAGCCGAACTGTCAGGACATTTTGGAATAATAACCACTTGGTTGCGGCCACGGTTTTTTGCCTCATAGAGGGCTTTATCGGCACAGGCCAACAGCGAATGAATATCATCAACCTCTGGATTAAAAGCAGTAACGCCAATACTAACAGTGAGCTTTATAACATTTAATCCAGACTTTATTTTCAGCGTTTCCACGGCTAAGCGTATCCTTTCTGCCAAGTCTACAGCACCTGCCAAACCGGTATTCGTGGCAATGATAGCAAACTCTTCCCCACCAACACGGCCCTGTGCATCATTGGCACGGACAATCCCCAGTATCACCGCCGCCAACTTTTGAATCGCCTTGTCTCCAGCGGCGTGACCAAAGCGATCATTGACAGCTTTAAAATGATCAATATCGATAACCAGGGCCGTTAGTGGTTTATTATCTAAGGTCGCCAAGTGTATCTCTGCCTCAGCCTGCTCGTAAAACGCCCGACGATTTCCCATGCCACTGAGCTCATCAGTATAAGCCTGCTCTCGTATTTCCTCATTAGCCAAGCTCAACAAACCTAGCGCATCCGTTCGTTTCTTAATTTCATCAGACATCCCTCGATTAAGCACCCAAAGCACTAAACTCACCAAAGTAGCAATGGACAAACAAACCGCTAAAAGCTTAAGCAGCCAAGCATAATCAGGCTTGTCTTTTGGTCTGTAGACAAAGCGATCTAAGGAAAAACCTTGCTCAACCAGACCTTGTGCCATCAACGTTTCTGCGGTTGCCTGCCAGCGATCTTTATTGATGTGACCCACTTTAATCAAATCTCGCATCATAATTTTTTCGATTGCGTTCGCTTCAGCAATCAATTCGCCATACGTCTTATGTGTTGAGTATTTTTCAAGAATTAACCGGACTATTTCCGGCCTGTTATCCATTGCATACTCCCAACCTTTAATAGATGCTCGCAAAAACTTATCCACGCGAATCGGATAATTTAACAACTCCGATTCGCTGGTAAACAGAGCATCCCCATAAAAATCAATACCGTAGTCACGTGGGTAGATGGCGTGATAATCAACCCCTAGAGACTCCAACTGATAGGGCTCATTCGTCGCGAACCCATACATAGCATCAACTTGACCGTTAATTAAGGCATCGATACCGGAGGAGTTTTCCCGATTATCTAGCTGATTTAATGCAATCCCTTGAAATTGAAACATAGCTGTTATTTCTGCAATAGGGGTACCTCCAATCAGCGTTTCAACGCGCTTTCCAATTAAGTCACTCGGAGTAAAAAGACCAGAATCTTTGAGCGTGATCAGCATCACTGGGGAATATTGAAGAAAACTCGCTAGCGCTATAATCGCTTCACCGTCAATGCGCTGCTTAACTACTGAGCCAAGACCGTTGCAATACTGCACCCCATTGAGCAGGATATCCTCATTGCAGACAACACCTGGGCCACCCTCTACTAGCTCAACATCCAACCCTTCATCTTTATAAAACCCTTTTTCAATCGCAGCATAATAGCCAGCAAACTGAAATTGGTGCTTCCATGAGAGTTGCATTTTGACGGTTTCGCCCAATGCGGCGTGTACCAGTGAAAACACCAATAAAAAGCAAAAGGAAATATTGAAGAAAAACGTCTTCATAATGAGTCTTAAGTCTACGCTGGGTGGGGGTGACCCAAGCCAAGTTAATGTGATGCAAAAATTAATTTTAGTTGTTCTAGTGTTACGACCTGCTTTGCATAAAAACACCACTATTTAATGCAACGAAACATTTTTATTCAGCTAATATTTGGTTATATAAATCGACGATAGCAGACTTGCCACACAAAAAGGAATAATGATTTGGTAATAATATCGATCCGATAAAAACTTAATCGATTGATGGCGCAAACATACTGCCACACCGATCTAATCTACTCATTTATCATCTGTGTAAGAACGACTCTTCATAATAACTCCTTTGCTTAAGTCGTTATTTTTAATACTAATCACTGATGAGGAACGTGTTCCATACTTCACCCCATTCAGATTAAATTCTGGAATATAGATCGAAGATAACAAGTTCTCTACACCTAATGGTATCCCCTTTGTAGATGCAGAAGATTCATTGTGCAATGTACTGTCAGTTAGTATTGAAAATATATTTTCTGAATCTAATCTCTCATTAGCCGATAAATACTCCGAAAGGCTTCTAGTCCCGCAGTGCATTTTAGGCCAAATATCATCTGGTAATCCATTACTCAAACTGTGCACACCATCTGACACCTCTTGGGCAACGCCTGTCGCACTACTGAAAATAACTAGCTTATCTGCATCTCCAAATAACAAATTAAACGGATTGTATTGATCATAAGACTCTCTCAAGAAGCTTGTATATTCAGCGATAGCCGCTTCTGTGCTTTGCGTTTCAATATCTAAAAAACGCTTAACCAACTCGCCACGGCTCTTAGCGCCAGATTGATACAAATCAGGCTGACGCAGATTCGTGATTCCAGCAATCCGGTTTTGCCGGTTGTGACCTAGCCACGTCCCCCCCGCCTGTAGATCCTTTCCCGCAAATAGATGCGGTGCGTCTGGCCACCAATGCGGCGCTTGTGTTGGTCGCGCAAAATACTCATCGCGATTAGCTGCGATGATTAGGGAGTGATCTGGGTGAACATTTTTAGCGATAAAGATGATGCACATACTAAGAACCAGCTACTTAGATTAGAATCAACATTCATATAAACTGACCGAACAATTATATGAATGCTGTTTAGTGTTAGTCGACGAGGTAATTATGACTGATCCATTGCTGAAACGCTTCACTGAAGAAGTTATGCCCGAACAAAATATTAACGTGGGCATAGGTTTAGATATAGCCTGGCGAACTGGCCGATAGTTTTGCAGGTGCTGAGCTGTTGGTTAATGAGGAAACTATCACTGAAGATGGTCGTCCTTTTGCACTGTTTATTGCGCGTTTGTAAAGCGCTGGCAAAGCTTTGAGCAATTGCTAAAGGCATCCATAAGACAAGGCTTTCCGTAAATGATAGAAATTAATTCGGGAGGAACCCATGAAATCCCTAAGCACCCTACTGCTAAGTTTCCTATTACTAAGCTGCGCCGATGCTGCTTCCAAAAACGGCTTTGATTTAACCAACAGTCTCATTCCGGCAAAAGACATCCTGCAGGGTGGCCCACCAAAAGACGGCATTCCCTCAATTGAGCAACCTAAGTTCGTTGCCGCGCGCGCCGCAAACTTCATGCGCCCCACTGACCGTGTGATTGGTATTACCATCAACGGTGAGTCACGCGCCTATCCCATCAATATTCTTAACTGGCACGAGGTTGTCAATGATCAGATAAAAGGCGTTCCCGTCTCGGTGACTTACTGCCCATTGTGCGGCACAGGCTTGGTTTATGAAGCTAAGGTTCGTGGCAGAGTGCTGAAGTTTGGTGTCTCAGGCTTGCTTTACAACAGCGATGTATTGCTGTTTGACCGACAGACTCAAACACTTTGGTCACAGATTTTATCTAAAGGCGTTAATGGCCCAATGAGAGGCCAAAAGCTGAAGATGGTTCCCTCTTCACAAACAAGCTGGTCAAGCTGGTTAAAAAACAACCCTAGCACCAAAGTGCTATCAACCGACACTGGCTTTAGCCGGGATTACCGTCGCTCACCTTATGGCGATTATGATCAGAACCAACAGACGTACTTCCCAGTCAGCGCCACCAGCCGTGCTTACCACCCCAAAGAGCGCGTGCTAGGTATTACGATTAATGGCAAGCACAAAGCCTACCCGTTTGTTGAATTGGGTAAACTGGGTGCTGCTAGCTTAAGGGATAATTTTCAGGGGCAAAACCTGACGATTAATTTTGACATAGCTAATCGCGATGGACAGGTTTTAGGTGCTAATGGCAGACCCTTGGAGTTAGTGAATAGTTTTTGGTTTGCTTGGTTTGCATTTCATAAAGATACCGCAATTTTTAAAGCACAACGCTAAACAGCCACACTCCGTTACTGGCCCCAATACCCATTGAGCGCAGTTTTTATTAATGAAGCATCATACCCATATTCCAATCGGCTTAAACAAAGTTTTAAAAAAAGTACGACAGCAGCTCGTTGCTTTTTATTCAACAGCGAAAACTGTTGCCTTGAATAGTTTTTTGCATTTTCATCTTTTCCTTCAACGGAGCCGCACAAGGTAAAAATAAGCCCTGCATTTGAACCATAAGGACTTCTTATTTCTGACAACATATAGGCGGGTAAATGAAAACGCATACCAGCAGCATCAAAGAAACACAAACTTGAATAACATTCCGATAACTTTGCCATGGAGATGTCTTCCCACTGAAAGAGCTCGTCTTTGCTTCTCAGTGCTCGACGTTCTTCTTCGTCCGCATAGTCATCAAGCCCAACCGCTTCATATAAGCCAACCCCAGAACCGAGCGCAACCCCTTGAAAAGCCTGTTTTATCGCTTGATTTACCTCATCCTCTGCTTGCATGCATTTTTCACATCGACAGTTGTACAATTCTTCAACGACGCAGTCACACTCTTCACAGAAAACCTCTTGCTCATAGCGTGTTCTGCTAGTTTGGAAAGCGCTTAGTGCAACCTTGCAATGTGGACAAACTCGATTACAACTATCTTTTACAAACGGAAACGTTCGGTACAGCAATGAATGATCATCTAGGTCAATATGATAATCAGCAACCAATATTTTTTCGTCCATAGCCCCATAGTAAAACCACATTAAGTCTCTTTTATCGCCTTCGGTTAAATGAGACAGTTTATTTTTATAGTTACGTTTCATATTTTCCATTGCCTTCACAACTGTCAAGTCCCTCATATTGGAAAGTCGCTGTGGTTGCAAAGTTTCTACCTGTCAGTCAAGTTTTATCGACACGAAGGACAATCAGTTTATCCGATGTTGGCACACAGTAATTGGTATCACGGTAAGCCGCTTGAATTTCTATGGCAATGTATTTTTTGCTCAAGGGATTAGACTCTCAATTATCTGGACAAGCCACCTTATATCAGCAACCATATAAACACCATTTATCGGAGGAGCTCAAAATGTTATTAAAATCATCTCTCAGCATTGCAACTGTCTGTGTCGGACTGTTGCTATCAGCAAACTCTGCCTTTGCAGCAGGCGAATGCGCCGCCGGCAAAACCATTAAAGATGGCGTACTAACCATTGCCACAGGCAACCCATCCTACTTCCCATGGGTAATCGATAACGACCCGAAAGCAGGTAAAGGCTTTGAAGCAGCAGTGGCCTATGAAGTGGCAACACGCATGGGGTTTGATAAAGATAAAGTCGAGTGGACGACTGCCTCTTTTGATGCGTCTATCCAACCTGGTGAGAAGAATTTTGACTTCAACTTGCAGCAGTTTTCAATCACTGAAGATCGTGAGAAGGTTGTTGATTTCTCAGACCCTTACTACTCAGCAGCGATGGCGGTACTGACTCGCAAAGCAACTAAAGAAAAAGGTGCTAAAGCAGAATTGGACTCACTAAAAAGTTTGGTATGGGGTGCAAGTTCAGCAACCACTGGCCTGCCAATGTTGCAAAAGCTTATTCAACCCAGCGAAAAGCCACTACTTTACAACGACAATAATGACGTCGTTGCTGCAATGAAAGCTAACCAGATTGATGCAGCGTTATTTGATTTGCCAACGGCGATGTACCTCGGTGCAGCGGTACTGGATGATGGCGTTGTACTCGGCCAATTCCCAGCAGATCGCAGCGAAAACCCAGATCAGTTCGGCATGCTAATGGCGGAAGGCAATCCACTAAAAACCTGCGTAAACGAAGCATTGGCAGCGATGAAGGAAGACGGTAAATTAGCCAGTATTGAAGCTGAGTGGCTACAGCAAACAACTAGCGTTCCTATGATCAAGTAAGACTTATGCTAACGATACGTCAGGCGCACGCTAAGCGGGTAAAACAGCGCAGTGTCATGATTGCGGCTATCAGCACGATGGCCGTCGCTGCGTTGGTTTACTTTTTGATCCCGCTTGCGCCGGGCTGGCCTGCGGTTAAAAAGAGCTTCTTCAACGCTGAGATATTCATCAAGGTCTTTCCGACGTTGCTGGAAGCATTCATGCTGAATGTGATGATATTTTTGTGGTGTGCACCGCTAGTGACTATCCTCGGCCTGCTCATTGCGCTTTGTCGGGACGCACGCTCACCTGCGCTGTACCCGCTACGTTTATTTGGTGCGGTTTATACCGATGTACTTCGCGGCATCCCAGTTATCCTGATTATCTATTTAATTGGTTTTGGTGTGCCGGGTTTAGGCCTATCACGCCCATGGAATAGCCCCTATATTTGGGGGTCACTGGCACTGATTTTAACGTATTCAGCCTATGTCGCTGAGATTTTCCGTTCAGGCATTGAGTCGGTGCATAGCTCTCAACGGGCAGCAGCGGAGTCGTTAGGATTATCTGCAAACGACACCATGCGGTTCGTGATTTTACCGCAAGCGATTCGTCGGGTTGTGCCGGCTAATATGAACATGTTTATCGCTATGCAAAAAGACGTGGCGCTGCTGTCTTTTATTGGGCCTGTGGAAGTATTGCGCCAGGCTGGGGTTTATAAATCACTGTTCGCAAACTTCACGCCTTATGTCGCGGCGGCGTTGATTTTCTTAGTTATCACGATCCCAGCGACACGTTTTGCTGATCACATGATGTCTAAGCAGCAGCGAGAGCGTAGCTGACCTTCCAGCACTCACATCCAACTAGTTTTAGCACCTGATGATAAATACCGATGATTAAACAATGAGTAAATTAGAATTAGTCGACGTTCATAAAAGCTTTGGTAATCACAAGGTTTGCTCTGGCATTAATCTGACGATCAACGAAGGTGAAATGGTCTGCCTAATCGGCGCATCGGGCTCTGGTAAATCAACACTACTTCGCTGCATGAATCTGCTGGAAGAAATTGACGAGGGCAATATATTTCTTGATGGAAATGATATCTCTCTGCCCGGTTTAGACCCGCAGCCCATTCGCCAACAGATCGGCATCGTGTTTCAAAGCTTTAACTTATTCCCACACATGACCGCGATTGAGAACGTCATGTTGGCACCGCGACGCATTCATAAACGCAGTAAGGATGAATTACGACCGGAAGTTGAGGAGTTGTTTAAACGCTTTGGTTTGGCTGACCGAATGACGAACTACCCTGATCAATTATCCGGTGGGCAGCAGCAACGTGTCGCGGTGATTCGTGCGTTAGCGATGAAACCTAAAATCATGTTGTTTGATGAAATTACTTCGGCGTTAGACCCTGAGTTAGTGGCTGAGGTATTGGACGTGCTTAGGCAGTTACACAGTGAGGGCATGACGATGGTGCTGGCGACGCATGAGATGAATTTTGCGAAGGAATTAGCAGATAAGGTGTGCTTTTTAGATGCAGGGGAGGTATTAGAGGAAGGCACGCCTGAGGCGATTTTTTCTAATCCTAAGCAGGCGCGTACTCAGGCGTTTTTAAAGAGCGTTTTGTAGCGCTCGGATTTCACAATCATAAGGACTTAAGCCCTCATGCTAAACGTTTTTGATAAAATCACCCTAATAACAAATCTAAACGGCTAAATAAAATGCAAGACATGCAAGCAATCCTAAGCGACATTACCGCAACTGTTACCACACTCTCAGACAAGGGAAAAGTCGCCACCTATATCCCACAATTAGCCTTAGTTGACCCTAACCAGTTTGGAATAACGGTTGCGATGGAAGATGGGCGAGTATTCAGTGCTGGTTGTGCAGATAAAGCTTTTTCAATACAAAGCATATCCAAAGTCTTCACTTTAACTATGGCCCTAAATAGCCACGGCGAGCAGTTATGGCAACGGGTCGGCCGCGAGCCATCGGGCAATCCATTCAATTCTATTTTGCAGCTTGAACAAGAAGCTGGAATACCGCGAAACCCCTTTATTAACGCAGGGGCTATTGCCGTTGCCGACTCACTTATGCAAGGCCGAACACCTGAAACGGTTAAAGCAGAAATAGTTTATTTCATGCGTACATTGTCTAACGATCAGAGCATTGAAATCGATGATGCCGTTGCACAGTCTGAAACACTCACTGGCGACCGCAACGCCTCTTTAGCCCACTTCATGGCCTCATACGGACATCTTGAAAATGCCGTAGACGATGTCTTGAATACTTATTTCCATCAATGTTCTATTGCCATGAGTTGCAAACAGTTAGCAGCAGCAGGCAGGTATTTGGTCTCAGATGGTACCAACCTCAGCACATCAACCAAGGTCGTTGCCGAGCAGCGCGCTAGGCGCATCAACTCATTAATGATGCTGTGTGGGCATTACGATGGCTCTGGCGAGTTTGCATTTCGGGTGGGCTTACCGGGCAAGAGTGGCGTGGGCGGGGGGATCTTAGCGATTGCGCCCAGCGTCGCGTCTATAGCGGTGTGGTCGCCGGGCTTAGACGTTGTGGGCAATAGCAAGTTAGGCACGTTAGCGCTGGAGATGTTAGTGGCAAAAACCGGCTGGTCTGTATTTGGCCACTGAGCTAGCTTTTTATTTCATTGATTTTCTCCAAAGCGATACATCAAGCATAGTAGTCTCCCGAGAAAACCGAGTTTATAAAATGACAGGTTTATGTCAGCTTTCTGTGAGAAGATGTAGGATGTGAAGCTCGAACGAGAGTTTCCGAATACAAATTATCTTTAGGAGAGAGGAAATAATGACATCACCAACGATTAAGAAGATTGCTGCGGGCGTAGTACTAAGCTTCAGCATGATCGGTAGCAGTTTTGCTGCTGAATGTATCGCCCCTGCCAATCCAGGCGGCGGCTGGGACTTCACTTGCCGTACTATCGGTAAAATCATGTACGACATCAAAGCCGTCGACAAGCCAATCCAAGTTAAAAACATGGCCGGTGCCGGTGGTGGTTTAGCATACAACCACGTTGTTGCTGAGCGTAAAGACGACGCTGAGCTAATTGTTGCTGCATCTTCTGCAACCGCTACTCGTCTTGCACAAAACGCATACGCTGGCATGACAGCTGACCAAGTACGTTTCGTTGGTGCTATCGGTGCTGACCCAGGCGTCATTGTTGTTGCTAAAGACAGCATCTACGGCAACCTTGGCGAGCTAATGGGCGCTATTAAATCAAACCCTAAGTCAGTTACTTTTGCTGGTGGATCTGCAGTGGGTGGATTTGACCACCTTAAGCCTCTAATGCTGCTTCAGCGTACGGGTTTCACTGACATCGCTAAAGTTAAGTACATCGGCCTTGACGGTGGTGCTGACGCAATCACTCAAACAGTCGGTGGCTTTACACAAGCAATGACAGGCGATATGTCAGAAGTTGTGGGCTTCTTGAAGTCTGGTGACATCCGAGTCATTGCAGTATTGACTGATGAACGCGTACCGGGCTTTGAAGACATTCCAACAGCTAAAGAGCAAGGCTACGATGTTGTTGCCGTTAACTGGCGTGGTATGTACGTGCCTAAAGGCGTAAGCGACGACACGTTCAATATGTGGGCTGACCGTCTACAAAAAGTTGCTGACAGTAAAGAATGGGGCGAGGCGATGGTTGCTAACGGCCTAGCACCGTTCACACTAGTTGGTGCAGACTTCCAAGGCTATGTTGATAAGGTTGTTGGCGAAGTACGCACGCTATCTAAAGAGCTTGGAGTATTGAAGTAATGTTTAGCGACCGGATCTTTGGTCTGGTCGTGTTGATGGCGGCGCTTGCATTCATTGCAAGCGCCACTCAGATCCAAACCAGCTTTATGTCTGACCCAGTGGGTCCTAAAGCGTTTCCGATGATCATAGGTGCGATCGCAGGACTGTGTGGTTTGGTAATGATGATTCGACCCGACCCCGACCCACAATGGGCAAAAGGCCGCACGCTAATTGCGTTGTTAATATCTGTTATTGTGCTTATTGGGTACGCATACGCACTAAAACCGCTCGGTTTTCTCATACCAACTGCGATTACTGCTGCCATTTTAAGCTACCAGATTTCTCCCCGAGCAGGCCCTGCTGCAATAGCTGGCATCGGACTCTCTGTGGGACTGTTTTTACTGTTCAAATTTGCACTAGGGCTAGGACTTGAGGCTTTCGCCAAAGGGATGTTTAGCTAAAAAGCGCAGGAAATTACTATGGAACTTCTCGACAATCTCGCGTTAGGCTTTTCTATCGCGCTGTCACCGTATACCCTAATGCTAGCCATTATCGGCTGTTTTCTGGGAACCATTATCGGTGCACTACCAGGGCTTGGCCCCTCAAACGGGGTGGCAATACTCATCCCCATCACATTTACCTTAGAGCTAGACGCAACCTCAGCGTTAGTTTTAATGACATCGGTCTATTACGGCGCGATGTACGGTGGGCGGATCAGCTCAATACTGCTCAACATCCCCGGTGACGAACCGGCGTTAATGACCACCCTTGACGGTTACCCCATGGCAAAAGCAGGCCGTGCGGGCGATGCACTTGTGTTGTCTGGCGTTGCCTCATTTGTCGGTGCCCTACTCGCAACCATCGGCTTAATGCTGATCGCACCAAAACTCGCACAGGTCGCTTTCTTATTTGGTCCTGCGGAATACTTCGCACTGTACTTACTGGCGTTTTGCACGCTTGGCGGCATGTCTTCTAACAACCAAGCCAAATCCGCTCTAGCTGCTTGCTTAGGCCTAGGCATCGCAATGGTGGGTGTAGATAGCTCATCAGGAATGCCACGCTTTACTGGAGGCAGTTTGCACCTCATGGACGGCATCGACTTCTTAGTGGCTATTGTTGGATTATTCGCAATCGCTGAGGTGTTTTTCTTTATTGAAAGCCACGGTAAAAACTCGTCTATCGGTGTAAAACTTGAAAAGGTCATGGTACCGTGGAAAGACATTTGGGATACCAAATGGACGATGTTACGTGCTAGCTTTACTGGATTCATTGCGGGTATCTTACCTGGTGCAGGTGCATCACTTGGTAGTTTCTTAGCTTACATGACCGAAAAATCCATTGCTGGTGAAAAAGGCAAATTTGGAACAGGCGTACCCAAAGGAATCGCGGCACCCGAAGCAGGAAACAACGCCGCAGCAGGTGGCGCTTTGATTCCAATGTTGACTCTTGGTGTGCCAGGTTCTGGAACCACTGCCGTCTTGCTTGCTTTGTTAATGACGCTTAACATCACCCCTGGCCCAACTTTATTCACTGATAAACCTGAGGTCGTTTGGGGCTTAATCGCATCACTGTTGATCGCTAACGTCGTACTACTGCTGATGAACGTGCCTATGGTTAAGGTGTTTGTGAAGATCTTAATGGTACCACCTTGGGTGCTATTACCCGGCGTCACCATGGTCTCATTTGTCGGTATCTACTCGTTGTCAGGAAGTTATTTTGACCTGCTACTGATGGTTGGATTTGGTGCTTTAGGCTATGTCTTACGGAAACTAGAAATCCCAACCGTACCTGTCATTCTAGGAATTCTCTTGGGTGGACACATGGAGGACGCTCTACGCCGCGCCATGGTCATTGCAGACGGTGAACCGATGTACCTATTCTCATCACCGATCGCAATCGGTTTGTGGATCGCTGCTGTGGTAGGTTTCGTTGCCCCTATGTTCTTACGTGGTGTACTAAAAAAACCTGACCGCGTCGCCGATTAAACTCGAAGAAATTCCTGCTAGGATAGAAACAGAAGCAAGACCCCGCGCATGATTCATTGGAAGGAGCTCATTCCAATGAATCATGCGCAGGGCCGAACCTAGCGACAAACTGCAACAGGTCGATCATGAAAATCCTCCTCGTCGAAGACACGCCCGACCTAGCCGAAGCAATCGTCGAGCGCTTACGGGCTGATGGGCACACGGTTGACTGGTTAACCGATGGCGAACAGGCCAGTAATCTACTCTCCTTTCAACACTACAGCCTCATTATCCTAGACTTAGGACTCCCCAAGTTAGACGGCATGAGCGTGCTCAAGCAACTGCGTCAACGCAAAGACAAAACACCGGTACTAATCTTGACCGCACGCTCTGGCATTGAAGATCGCGTGGACGCCTTGGACATTGGTGCCGATGATTATCTGGTCAAACCGGTTGATTTACGCGAACTCTCTGCACGATGTCGCGCATTGATCAGGCGCAATACCGGTGAAGCCGCCAGCCTAGTTAACTATGGCAATCTCAGCTTTGACCGCGCCGCCGCCAAGGTGCATGTTGACGGTGCAGAAATAGATTTACCGCGCCGCGAGCTAAGCATTCTTGATTTATTGCTTAGAAATCAGGGGCGCGCACTAAGCAAAGGTCAAATCGCC
>Ga0209828_1002626_pt1 | contig 14603 bp, 9 predicted proteins | sample MaitaG_FD_187429 | JGI IMG/M metagenome (GOLD analysis project Ga0209828, IMG submission 187429) | Marine algal microbial communities from Maine, USA - Maine_Asex2 metaG (SPAdes) (version 2) | ecosystem: Host-associated > Algae > Red algae > Unclassified | place: Maine, USA | collected 2015-01-05 | reverse complement strand
CAAGGACATGATTATGGTAATTATCCTAATCTAAGTTCTCTTACCTTTGGTATTAACTTGCAATTCTAAATCACAAAAAAGATTATTAACATGAAAAAATATAAATATTTATTTGCGTTTTTTATTGGTATATCAATTCTGGGATGTTCTGACTTAGAAGAAGATGCAAGAAGTCAGTTAGAGCCAGCTGAGAGGACTGTCGATCTGGCAACAGTAGAGACTACCGTTGCTGGTGCATATGGTCATTTATCTGCTAGAGCATTTATTTCTAGAGGATTGGGATTGACACTTATGTTGCGTTCAGATATGGTAGATATAGGAAATCCTACTACTAATGCTGAAAGAATTGAACATGATCAGTTTACTCTTTCTTTGACTAACCCGTTGATTTTAAATCCGTCAAATCCTGAAAGAAGTTTCTGGCCTCGACTCTATCAGATGGTAAGAGGTGCCAATGAGACGCTTAGAGAGCTAGATGCACTTGAAGGACAAGATGCTGGAGTAAAAGAAGAGATAGCAGGACGAGCAAGATTTATCAGAGGCTTTGCGTACTATCATTTGGTTCGACTTTTTGGAGACGTTCCTTATTTAGATGAGACGACTTTGACTGTCGACGCATCAGTGGCATCAAGAACCGCTGTGGAAACAGTATATGAAAACATTATCGCAGATTTTGAATATGCTAAAGAATGGTTGCCAAATTCACGAACGAACAGAGCCCTTCCTGGTAAATCAGCGGCTAGTGCTTTCCTTGCTGATGTGTATCTTACTAGAGGAGATTATCAAATGGCCTATAATGAAGCCACAGATGTCATCAACAAAGCAGGAACTTATAACTTAGCATTAGATCCCGATTATCGCAATATCTTTAATGCAGTTAAAACCGATTTTTCTTTAGAACCAATTTTTGTAATAGACTTTGTGGCGACGAATGTTGGTGATGAGTCTAGGGATTATCTAGCTGCTTTTACAGGTTTTTTTGGACAGCAAACTTATTATGCTTCAGGAGGATGGTCTGTGATGGTACCGGCTCAAGCCGTATTTGATACTTGGGATGATAGAGACTACAGAAAAACAGTCAATTTTGATGATGAAGCTGTTTCTGATAACATGGGCACTGTGATTCCTTACACTCAATATTCTAGCTTAGATGGACGAAATGCGAATCGTCCACATATTTCTAAGTATACTGCAATGGCTGGCGATTTGCCACAAGCGAATACTAGCGGACGTGATTCTGAATCTAACTATCAGTTGATGCGTTATGCTGAGGTACTTTTAATTGCTGCTGAGGCTGCTGCTGAATTGGGCAATACTTCAGAAGCTGATCAATACATAAATATGATAAGAGAAAGAGCAAGAAATGGAAATGGATCCGCTGAACCAAGTGCTGTACCTGCGGATATCTCAGGTGCAACTGTTGCTGATGTATTAGAGGAAAGGAGATTAGAGCTTGCCTTTGAGCAAAAAAGATGGTACGATATAGTCAGAAGAAAAATGGGAGATCAGGTGTTCGGACCAAATGGTTTTGAACAAGAATTTCAAGGTACAAAAAACTTTGATCCATCAAGAGACTACTTGCTACCAATCCCACCATTAGAAATTTCGAATAATCCTTTTTTGACACAAAATCCTGGCTACTAGTTAGGTGGTTAATAAAATAAAAAAAGAGTCCTACGTTGTAAGACTCTTTTTTTATTTAAAAATCTTATACAGAGTAAACTCCTTATTATCTTAGATTCAATTCTTTTCCTTTCTTGAAAATGTCATTTAGAATAGCTAATTTATCGACTACTAAAAAAGGAAGTTTATACTAAATGTTGTACTTTGTTTTGAATTGGTCAACCAATTCAGAATACTTAGTGAGTGTGAAAATGTTTGTATTTTTTTTTATAATGATGTATTTAAATAACCATTCTTTTTCATTGACGGTTTTTATCAACTAATGAACTTTTTCAAAATAAAATTATGAAAGTATCATCTAGCTATCGAGTCTTAAGTATTAGACAAATCGATTTTTCTAAGGCTCCTTGGTTCTCTCGATGCATATTACAACTGTTAGTTTTGATTTTGTTTGTTAGTACTACAACGGCACAAGATTTAGATCCAAGTCTTCCACCAAGTGGAAATTTTGATCTATCAAATTGGAAAATTACCCGCCCCAATCAACAAGAAAGGGATGTGGACCAAGTCTCAAATGGATATACTATTCCGGGTGAGTTCTACACCGACTCGACTACTGGCGCCATGGTATTTTGGTGTCCCAACGATGGTAAAACGGGCGGTAGTTCATATCCAAGGAACGAGCTTAGAGAAATGATACGTGGAGAAGATACCAGTATCCCGACTCAAGGAATCAATAAAAATAACTGGGTATTTTCTTCTTCTACGATGGCCAATCAAGAAGCTTCTGGAGGGGTAGATGGTATCATGACTGCCACAGTGGCTGTGGATCACGTGTCTGAGACTTCGGATGAGTTTCGCAAAGTAGGACGTACTATTGTCGGACAAATACATGCTTCGGATGATGAACCTTGTAGAATATATTATCGCAAATTACCTGGGAACACAAAGGGCTCTATTTATTTTGCTCATGAACCGACTACGAGCGCTGAGCAGTGGTACGAGATGATTGGTAGCAGAAGAGATGATGCGTCCGATCCGGTAGATGGCGTTGCTTTAGGTGAAAAGTTTAGTTACGAGATTAAGGCCATTGGGAATACGTTAACCGTGACCATAATGAGAGAAGGTAAGGATGATGTTGTCCAAGAAGTAGATATGACGGATAGTGGCTTTAATGATGACTGGATGTACTTCAAAGCTGGAAACTATAACCAGAACAATGCTGGAGATGCAGACGAATATGCGCAAGTATCTTTCTTTGCTTTAGATGTTACTCACTTTGCTCCAGTACCGCCAACAGGTTTTGATGCCCCATCTGATATACCAAGATTTCAACCCTTTCTCGCAGAATGTAAGCTCCAAGCGCCTACTAGTTCTACTTTGGCTAGTAAGGATAGACTTAATAGTCGTTATACACACCCGCAGTATTTTTATGTAGTTGATGGTGACAAGATACTTTTCAATCAATCCGGTGATAGCAGACGAACAGAGCTTCGAAATGAAACGAACTGGAATCTTAATGATAACAATAGATCCTTACATGGAAGAATAGATATTGTGGAGCAGACTTGTGATCAGGTTACAGTAATGCAAATACATGATGATGCCAATGCAGGTCCTGGACCGAACAAGCCACTCATAAGAATTTATAAGCATAATGCTAAAACACCAGCTAATCACTTGTGGGCGGCATTTAAAACAGATGCCGGAGGAATAGCTACTACTCATGTGGATCTTGGCGAAGATCCTGGAGGATATTTTAACTGTGACATTCGATTAGTTGATGGAAGAATGATCGTAGATTATGAAGGCGAAGAAAAGCTGAATGTAGATGTTTCTTTTTGGACCTATCCGAGTTACTGGAAGGCCGGCGTTTATCTTCAGGATGAAGGTGAAGCTACAGCGTATTTTGATGATCTTTTTGAAGAAGATGGGACACAGCAAAACTATTTTCCATCTGTAAGTATAACTGCTCCTTCAAGTAGCACTAATTTTATACCAGGCAGTGATATAACCATTACTGCTGACGCGGAAGATTCTGATGGCACATTGACAAGCGTTGAGTTTTTTGAAGGCGGTAATATTAAATTGGGAGAAGCTGCTACTGCTCCATTTTCATTTATATGGACAAATGTACCTGCTGGAGACTATACATTAACAGCCAAGGCGACTGATAATGAGGGAGGATCAAGGACATCATTGAGTACCAAAATTACAGTTCGGGATCAGGTAGATGTAACCGGAGTCGTCTTGGTTGAGATAAGTGGAGCAATTGCTGTTGGAGCCAGCACTCAGTTGGATGCATTCGTTTCTCCTACTGATGCAGTCAATCAAAATTTGGTTTTTAGTTCTGAAGACGAAAACATTGCTACGGTAACTACTGACGGGATATTGACGGCAGTTTCTGAGGGTATAGTGACGGTCACTGTAACCACTGATGAAGGAGGATTTATCGATTCGAAAATGATACAAATCCTTAGCCCCTCTAGCGAATTTAATTGGGCATTGAGTCAGCCATCTGCCGGAACCGGTACCAGTGATGGAGCTAACGTAGTAGCTAATCTTGTAGATGATAGTACTGGTACTCGATGGTCTGTCAATGGATTTCCACAGTCAGCTACTATCAATTTAGAAGCGGACATAACAATAACCCAGACAGAAGTAACATGCTACGAGGACCGAGCCTATCAATTCATTATTGAAGCCGCTCAAAGTCAAGATGGGCCTTTTACAACTATCGTCGATAGATCAGATAATACACTTTCAGGTAGCGCTATGACCCCAATAATCAATGCTGTAGATCGTGTGGAAGCTAGATACGTAAGAGTGACTGTACTCGGTGCGGATATTTATGCTGGTCCATGGGTAAGTCTTACTGAACTAAGGGTCTTTGGTGAAGGAAACCGAACGACAAGTGTGAACGAAGTAACTCAAAATGAAGTACTACTATCTCCCAATCCAGCCACCAGTATTGTAACAATAGAAGGTGCAGAAAAATACGCCCTAGTGACTATTTTTGATCAATCAGGGCGACAAGTCATCCAAAAAAAGATCAATAGAAACTTAGAATCACTTAATATTAGCGAGCTACTATCAGGTATTTATGTAGTAAAGTTTGAAGGTGATGATAAACCCTATGTCAGTCGTTTGGTAAAACTTTAAATCTTAAGCTATCATTAGTTGTTTTCTTGGAAATCTAAATTCACCGAAAGGTAGAGTCATACTTTTTACAACTGGAATACTAACTTAAAATCGCGTGAGCTGAACTTAAAATTATCGAGCTCAATGTCATACATCTATCCTACGAATTAGCGTGTATAAAAAATTTCACTTTTCGAAATTAAATTTGTCATCAATTTGATAAAAAATGACGCCAAATTTTAAATCTCTCTTGATTCAATCCGCGGCACGTTGTACCTGCTTATCACTGTTTGATTCTGCTGGCATCATTTTTATACAATTAGGTAGACAGACTAAGCATTAACTCAATACTGTGATCCTTACATCAAAGCTTATATTTGTCATATGAATCTAAGTGCTCTTTCAGATAGTTTAGGAATTCCCTCAAATCAGATTAATTCAGTCATTTCCCTATTACAAGAAGATGCAACAGTTCCATTTATTGCGAGATATCGTAAAGAAATGACTGGATCATTAGATGAAGTCCAGATCGCTGGTATCAAGCAAGCTTATGACAGACAGATAAAATTTCTAAAACGGAAACAGTCTATTCTAGATATCATATCTGAACAAGGCAATTTGACACCAAGTTTACAAAAAGCTATCACTGACTGTTGGGATGACCATGCGTTAGAAGATTTGTATTTACCCTATAAAAAGAGCCGCAAAACCAAAGCTGACATAGCAAAAGAAGCTGGCTTAGAGGGTTTGGCAAAAATAATCTCTTCTCAAAAGAATAATTCGCTCAATCAAGCTGTAAGACCATTTCTAAATAAGAACATTCACAATATGGAAGACGCTCTTCAAGGCGCTCGATATATTATAGCATCTTGGATGAATGAGAATGGAAATACTAGGCAAGTCATCCGTGACATGTATAAAAGATTTGCACGAATTGAAAGCTCAGTCATCAAAAAGAAAAGTGTAGATACTCAAACTTATAAAGATTACTTTGATTATTCAGAAGCATTGAATCGGATTCCATCTCATAGATTGCTCGCGGTATTAAGAGGAGAAGAGGAAGGATTGTTAAAAGTGAAGATTCTCATAGAGTCTGAACGAGCGATTGAAAAATTAAGTCGATATTATATAAAGTCATCTGGTGCATGTTCTGATCAAATCACATTGGCTATCAAAGACTCCTTAAAGCGCTTGATATTTCCATCGATTGAATCTGAAATGAGAAAAGAGGCAAAACAAAAAGCTGATATAGATGCTATAGATGTCTTCGCTAATAATTTGAAACAATTATTACTATCGGCACCACTAGGAGAAGTACCTGTCCTTGCTTTAGATCCAGGATTCAGAACTGGCTGTAAGCTTGTTGTTCTTGATTCGCACGGTACTTTACTGCACAATTCGACTATATTTCCTCATCCACCTCAACATAAAATTCAAGAGGCGGAAGCTGAAATCAAAGGCCTTTTATCGAAATATAACATCAAGCATATTGCCATTGGTGATGGTACCGCTGGGAGAGAAAGTTATCAATTTTTAAAGGCTTTAAATATTGACTTAGAGTTGTATATGGTCAATGAAAATGGCGCTTCTATCTACTCTGCCTCGGAAATTGCAAGGGAAGAATTTCCACATAAGGATATCACGGTGAGAGGTGCCGTATCAATAGGGAGACGATTGATGGACCCTTTGGCAGAGTTAGTAAAAATCGATGCAAAATCCATAGGTGTCGGGCAATACCAACATGATGTCAATCAATCTCTACTCAAAGAGCAGCTAGATCAGGTCGTTATCAGCTGTGTCAATAAGATTGGAATTAATCTGAATACTGCATCTCCATATCTCCTAAAATATGTCTCCGGACTTGGACCAAAGTTAGCTCAAAATATCATTCAATATAGAAATGATATTGGGGGATTTTCTGAGCGAAAAGAACTACTCAAAGTCCCAAGAATGGGTAAAAAAGCTTATGAACAAGCGGCTGGTTTTTTACGGATTAATGGCGGTAAAAATCCTCTAGACAACACAGGGATTCACCCAGAGCGTTATAAACTCGTGAATCTAATGCTCAAAAATGCTGACCTCCAATTAGAGTCGTTGTCCAGTCAAACACAGCAAATACAATCAATTCCTTTGCGGAATTATGTCAGTGATGACATTGGTATTCCAACTTTAACAGACATCATGACTGAATTACAAAAACCAGGTGTTGATCCTAGAGGAGCTGCTAAAACAGTTAGTTTTTCTGAACAGATCAAGACGATTGAAGATCTGTCAACTGGGATGATTTTACCAGGCGTTGTGAATAATTTGACAAAATTTGGCGCTTTTGTAAATATTGGAATAAAGGATTCTGCTTTGTTGCATATTTCTGAAATTACAGATAGATTCATTAAAGATCCTGCTGAAGTCTTATCATTAAATCAAGAGCTAAAAGTTAAGATAAAGGAAGTGGATGTAAAGCGAAAGAGAATTTCTGTAACTCTGAAATTTTAGATAAAAGGATTAAAAGGGATAAATTGTTTTTTCTCAACACATATAGCTGTAAGCTATTCCACCGCTATTCCACCTCCTAAGACTCCCAGCCAAAGCTGACTAGCTCAAGAAGGATACATGTGGTTTTTTGGACTGCACCGAATTTTGGACTGTACCGAATTTATGAGATATATTACAAAGCCGCTACAATTCCAATATCCTAATATTCTTAAAATAAAGAACATCTCCATGTCCTAAAAATCCTATATGTCCTTTTCTTTTCTGTAATCCTGGATGATCTTTGCCGTCAATTGTTCCATTTTGACTTGCTTCTATATAATCTCCATCAACGATAATTGTTCCGTTCAAGGTAATTTTAATCTTAGAATCTCGTACTTCTACTCGCTGTTTGTTCCATTCTCCAACTGGTTTTAAATATCCTCTTTTTGCAGGAATGACGCCATAAACTGATCCATGATACTGATACTGCTCTAGATTTGCATACTTTTCTGCAGTATTATCCAAAATTTGCAGCTCTTTACCAACATAAGCAGCATCACCATCTAATGGAGCATGGATTCCTAATCCATTATTCGCTCCGGGAGTCAATTTAAAATCAAATTCGAATATAAAGTTGCTGTATTCTCTTTCTGTATATAAATTTCCACCGCTACTTCCGACTCGAGGATCAACAGCGATCATACCATTCTTAACGGTGTAGGATTGTTTATTTCCTACCCAACCATTTAAATTTTTACCGTTGAATAAACTGTGATACTGATCTTGTGTACTTGAGCTCGTTGGAGAACAGGAAAGTAATAATGTGATACAAAAAAGCAGACAACTTAGGCCAAGAGAATGTTTCATTTTCATCATACTTCAATGTAAGAACATAGAATGATAGCACAAAATCAAAAATAGAACAGATCAATCAAAAATCTAACATTATATACAAATCAATTATCAATTTTATTAATATAAAATCCTAGAAACGACTATATAAATATATAATCTGTATAAAATCTCTACTAATTATTAAAATTGTTGACTTATCAATATATTAAAAATAGACATAAAACTAACTTCCCTACATATTGCAGGGAAGTTTGAGATGGTATTGGAAGCTTTACACATCAAATTTCTGACGTGCCAATTTCTTTTAAACTGCTTATTCTATAGTGACTTAAAAATGAAAACTGTTACCTTTTAGATCTAAATAAATATTATAAAATGACACGATCTGAAGCACAGTCTATTCTTGAAAGTATGACCAAGTCTGAATCCTTACTCCGTCATGCTCGGACAGTAGAACTCGTCATGGAGGCGATGGCTGAAAAATTTGGGAAAGACAAAGAAGAATTTGCAATCACGGGAATATTACATGATGCAGATTATGAGGCACATCCAGACGTTCATCCAAATATTATTGTCAAACAACTCCAAGGAATGGGCTATGATCGTATCGCTCATGCAATAGCAGGGCATTATACAAAATGGAATGTACCTCGTGAAAGCTTGCTTGACAAGTGTATCGTCGCTGCTGATGAACTCACGGGATTCATCTATGCGGTAGCCTTAATCAGACCAACAAAAATAGAAGGCATGAAGGTTAAATCTGTCATGAAAAAATTAAAGACTCTCACTTTTGCTGCTAAAGTTGACAGAGAAGAAGTCTATAAAGGTGCCGAGTTGTTAGAGTGGGATATTAGAGAATTGGTAGAGTTCATCATTCAGGTATTACGACAGAACAAAATAGAGATTGGTCTAGCTGCGGACTCGTAGTGCAAGTCAGTTACATTTTAAAATCAATTCAGTATTCATATTGAATATGACCTATAAAAAATGGAGTTACACTACATTGCAACTCCATTTTAGCACTTTAACGATAGATTAATTTAATCTAAAGTAAAGTAACAGACATCTATCAATGCTTCATAAACGCCACCACTTTTAACTTCAAATGAAGAAGCTAATTCAATAAATCCATTTGCTTGCATATTCACTTCATAAGAATTTAATACAGTAGCAGATGATGTGATTGAATTGGACGCTTGGTAATCACCAGAGGCGACTGTATTTGAATTTTGAGTCACATTTACAGCACAGGGAACACAGGTCGTACAATTGTAATTACATCCAATGGATTGTGGCACAGGATCAAAATAACTTATAATGACCATATCAATATGTGTTCTGTTCAATGACGGGTGAGGTATTCCTCCTTCTAGACCAAAACCAATAAAGCCTTCGTCATCTGAGTCTCCATAATCATTATTGAAACCACAGGGATTCGATGTCGTACCTCCAAATTCTATGTCTTGCAACAGGAGCATTTTCCGACCATTGCCGACGCTGCCATTTCCATAAATACAAAAATAAACAGATCGTGCCTCTAAACCTGGAGTTGTAATGGTACTCGGGTCAGCAGGTGTATCCATACTAGTAAAATAAATGCGATAGACAGAATATGGGACGAAGGTATGACAACAGTTAGGTCGAAAGTATTTTACACCATCACATCCGGAGCCGCCAATATTTGGATTTGCATCAATATTTGCTGCTTGACTAATAGAACTAGTGGACTGCGTAGCAATCAACTCTTCTGCATGAGCTTGAGCAATATTGTCAATATTTGACTCTATACCTGTGAACGGAATACCAGAAACTGGACCATCACCTGTACAGTAGTTTAAGCCTGCTCTAGCAGATCTTTCTGCATTTGTGAGAAATAAAAATCTTTCATCAGCATTCATATTATTCCAAGTTGACTGATTTGGCATAGTAAGATTTGTGATGCTATTCGTCGGAAGACAAAACTGTGCTTCTTCTTTTCTCCTTGCATTATTAAACGCAATTTGAATCTCATTTACATTGAGGTAACCAGTTTGATTACCACTCATGTTTACATTAGAATCATAAGGAATTGTTGAACTTAAAACATGTGGAGTTTGGCAATAAGATGTATTATGAATTGATACAATAATAAGCACTGCCAAAGAGATTAACTTTTGCATGAGAGAGCGAGTATTAAATGTTTGATAAGGTGTAACGTGGGGTAGTCCGCTCAATTAGCATTGAGTGCAGATACATACCTTATATAAATCAGCCATTACAGCAATACAGAGATTGGCTGTTTTACCTACTGCATTGGGAAATATGTTACAGCAACTAAAGTAAGATAATTCTAATAAGAACTTGTAAATAAAATAAGCTTGAAATCATATTATTGAATTAATGTCGCTCCAAAGCTGAGGTATTATTAATTCAAAATATTAGGGAAAAGCCTAATGTTTTATTCTAAAAAAAAAGATAAGACTAAAGGGCTTAATGTCTATGCATTTAATTAATTGTAAAATAACATCCGTCTATATAAGCGTGAAATTCTGCTCCGCTATTCACTTCAAATAATGGATTTAATTCTACAAAATCATTAGCACTCATACTTACTGTTGATGCACTTTGAATTGTGCCTGCAGATTTGACCCATATATCTGCTTGGTAATGACCATTTGGAATCGGAATCGAATTATTAGTCAGAATCGTTGGACAATTGCCACATGAAGTACAATCGTAATTACAGCCAATCGATTGTGAGATAGGATCAAAATAACTTAGAATGACCAAATCTACATGCGTTCGATTTGTCGAAGGATGAGGCACTCCGCTTGCAATTCCAATTCCGATAAAACCCTCGTCTTGAGCATCTCCATAATCGTTTACGAATCCGCATGGATCTGCTGACGTATTCCCTGGCCTTATATCCTGCAAAAGAACCATGTTACGACTATTTCCAGTTCCTCCATTCCCATATATCCAAAAATAAACTGATCTGACTTCAATCCCAACAGTCAGTAAAGTACTAGGATCAGCGGGTGTCGAATTACTAGTAAAATTTAGACTTCCCACAGAAAATGGTAGAAAAGTATGACAACAATCCGGCTGAACACCTTTAAACAGATTACATCCACTGCCACCAATGTTTGGATCTTGATCAATAGTACTTGCTTGGCTCAATGCTTGAGTCGACTGGTTTGCTATTAAAAAATCGGCATGAGCCTGTGCAATGGCATCTATATTCGATTCTACTCCTGTAAAAGCTAAACCAGAAACTGGACCATCTCCTAGACAATAGTCCAAGCCTGCTCTTGTTGTTCTTTCTGCATTTAATAAAAATAAAAACTTTTCGTCTGAGTTCATACTATCCCATGTTACCTGTGCAGGCAGCACAATATCTGTGATGCTATTAGCAGCTAAGCAGAATTGCATTTCTTCAGCACGTCTTGCATTATTAAAAGCTCCCTCTATATCAACTACATTTGTATAGCCAAATTGTTGATTCGCCATTGAGGGATCAGAATCATAAAGAATCGCAGAGCTTAAAACTGCAGGAGTTTGAGAATAATTTTTTTGGAAAGGCAATGCTATAAATAGCACTACAAGTGATAGAAGTAAATTATGCATTTAAATTAATTTTACGTGTTCTATATAAGACTAATAAAATATGGACATTCCACATATTTAAAAGTAATTTATTAAATCCTATGACTCAAGTTGGTTTAGTGTCCGTCTGTTAAAAGAATATTATGTGTATCAAATGCAATCAACTTGGATTATAAGATATGGCTTTTCAAGTTAATTGTCAAACATTATCTTTAAATAATACTTGTGGCTAGGACGCCTTTAAGATCAACACCTCCGACAACGCCGCCAAGAACAGCTCCGATGACACTATCTAGAATGCTCTGACAACGTTTTTACTTGAGGGCTACCGTCTTAGATGCTTTCAAGAACAAGTTGTGCGTTCCTTCAGGCTTCCAGCCTCAAGCTTTTGCACCACGACTCAGCCGTTCACTATATAGATTTATTCCAATATCAATTGGAGATCAATCTCTTTAATTATCATCGTCTTCAGTCAGAAGTTCTGAAAGTGTCATTTTCATTTTTGAACCATCAATATTTATAAAATCAAGATTGACAAATCCATAATTTGGATCGAAGCTAGCCTCAAGTGATGTCTGCCCCAGTTTATTCTTTGCAGTAGAGCTTATGATAAGACATTCTAGCTCACCAAATGCTGTTTTCACTATTTCCTTAGCTGTTATCTTGTAATTGTATTTATTAGTCAATGATCCTTCCCACGTCATCCACCGTGGATCACCCCATTTACTATCAACATCTAATTCCCAATCCCATGTATGCCCTACTTCATAAGGTTCTTGTATGAATGGGAAAGGATTTAATTCTAAAATTCTGAATAATGCTTCTCTTGGTGGATGCATCCAAACATTCTTATAATTTTCCACAACTCCAGAAATTGTATAATCTGTATTAGGTGGGCATGTAAAGTTCAATAAGGTTTGATTGTAATCTGGTATTTGATCGATCATTGGTTGCAGACCATTCAATACTTTGATGTGCACTTGCCGCACGACATAGTATCTATCTGTCCCTACGGGCGCAAAATTCCATCCATCTCTACCTCCTTCAAAATGAAATTCTTGCCCCTCTAGATCTGTATAAACATAATCGTAAACAAATGTACGCCCGACTCTATAGATGACATTATCTAAATTATATCTATTCTCGTCAGTGACTTCGGGTGCAAATTTTTCGACAAAAATCCCTTCTTCTATAATTGAATATTCGCCATCCTTAATTGCTGAATTCTGAGTTGCTGGCTTTTCAGAACATGCCAAACATAACATCAACAATCCAAATAATGTATTCTTTATCATTGTATTATTTTCTATAATCTAAGGGAGGATTTCTATCTCCTAATAGTGCTTCGTATTTAAAATCGGCACCTCTTCTCCTTTCTAATTCTGCCTTTGCTTTATCTATAACGGCTGGATTCTTAAAAATATCTAATGCTGTAAGTGTTAATGTTTTTGCAGCATTCATCATCCCCTTTTTACCAATTGACATGCCTCCTGCTGCTACTGCCTGCCAAGTGTGAGCAGAAGTACCAGGAACCCAAGTCGCTGTACGCAAGCCTGCAGTAGGAACCATCCAACTGACATCTCCCACATCAGTCGAGCCTCCTGTACCTATTTCAATAACTTCAAAGGGAGCGACTATTTTAGCTTTTTCCAAATCTGTCCGAGCAGCGGCAAATAGTGTGCTTTTTATTTTTTCAGCAAACGCTTGTTCTTCTGCTGTATAATGAACACCACCAATTGTTTGAAGGTTGTGATGCATCAATTGGCTTAATGTTTCGTTTGGTAATACATTGTACAAACCGTGAATCACTTCATATTCCATCCTTGTTTCTGTACCTGTTGCGGCAGCCTCAGCGGCTTTAGCGACGCGCTCAAAGATTTGTTTAACCCATTTCATTTCAGGGTGTCGTGTGTAATAAAAGACTTCTGCAAATTCTGGTACCACATTAGGTGCTTCGCCACCGCTAGTGATGACATAGTGAATTCTTGATTCTGCAGGGACATGCTCTCTCATCATATTGACCATATAGTTCATTGCCTCTACGCCATCAAGTGCTGATCTTCCATTCCAAGGAGCACCTGCTGCATGTGACGCGATGCCATAAAATCGAAACTTTGCAGATTTATTTGATAACGAAGAAGCTGCATTTGCGCCATTTCCAGAAGACGGATGCCAATGTAAAACAGCATCAACATCATCGAAAAGTCCTGCTCTAACCATGTACACTTTGCCTGCTCCACCTTCTTCAGCTGGCGTTCCATATAATCTTACAGTTCCTTTACCCGGATTCGCAGTGAGCCAATCTTTTAGTGCAATTGCTGCAGCCACAGAGGCTGTTCCAAATAAGTGGTGTCCACAAGCGTGTCCAGCGCCTCCTTCTACCTTTATTTTCCTCATGGGAACGTGATCCTGCGAAACACCAGGCAATGCATCATATTCTGCTAGAATTCCAATAACTGGTGAACCAGACCCAAAGCTAGCTGAAAATGCTGTTGGAATATCTGCTACACTTTCTGTCAATGTGAATCCTGCTTGTACGAGTTCATTTTTCAGTAAAGCAGCAGATTTCTCTTCTTGGTATCCAACTTCTGCATGTTCCCAAATTTGCTGCGCAATATCACTATAATGCTCATATTTCTGATCTAGGCCAACTAATGGATCCTGTTGATTACTTTGTGGAATCGCAGTACAGGAAAGGCACATTAAAAGAATGATTACTGGACAAAATTTTATCATATCTGATTGTTTCATTAATTGAAATTGAGATAGACTTCTGGAATCCAACCTTGTTTTCCATTGAAATCAACAAAAGCAAATCGGGAGTCTTTATTATCGAGATTGGCCATATTCTCTGAAAACTTAATGATTGTCACAACGCTTCTATCCGGGATTCGATCTGAAAAAGATGCTCCACCAATTTCTGGCGC
>Ga0209828_1002625_pt1 | contig 14606 bp, 13 predicted proteins | sample MaitaG_FD_187429 | JGI IMG/M metagenome (GOLD analysis project Ga0209828, IMG submission 187429) | Marine algal microbial communities from Maine, USA - Maine_Asex2 metaG (SPAdes) (version 2) | ecosystem: Host-associated > Algae > Red algae > Unclassified | place: Maine, USA | collected 2015-01-05 | reverse complement strand
TCGTCCTAGTTCTTGGCAGATTGGATTTCTTAAAAAGAATTTAAAAACAGCATCCGCGTAATGAGAGACATCAAAAGGCTCGTTAACATCAATTCCAGCAGTTTCACTTGCCGTTACATTTCTTACAGCATTACCACAAGCTTCTCTAATAGTTACATTGTCTCGCTCTAGTTCAGCCCAAAGTTCTGGCGTACGGTTTAAATCGACATAATGAATTTGAATGTCTTGGCGTGTGGTAATGTGCAGTCTACTTCTAGAATATTCATCTGAAACCTCAGCAATACGACGCAATTGGTTGCTTAATACCTTACCGTAAGGTAATTTTATCCGAATCATTTGTACACCTTCTTGACGCTGACCGTAAACTCCTCTAGCAAGACGAAGACTTCTAAATTTCTCTTCGTCTATTTTTCCATCGTTAAAAAGTGCTATTTTATTGGCTAATTCTATAACATCCTTTTCTACTACTGGATTTTCTATTTCTGTTCTAAAGCTTTGCATATTTACTATATTGCTCCTATAGATTTAATAGGATAAATTAAAATTTTATTATTTTATTTTTAGTTTACAATTACTGAATAAATCCTGCGCCTACAGTATTATTAGTTTTCGAATCTATTATAATAAAAGAACCATTGGTTCGATGTGCTTTAAAAGCATCATAAAATATTGGCTTATTTAATTTAAAAGAAACTGAAGCTATATCGTTAATTGAAAGAGCACTAACTGTTTCGTCAATACCAGAATAGTCTGGATTAATTTTATGATGAATAGTATCCACTTTTGCCAAAACTTTATTTACACCATGTTGAACAATATATTTATTTCCTGCGGTAAGATTTTGAGAATCCATCCACGAAATTGTTGCAGTAAAATGCTTGTCTATTGTAGGCAAATCGTTTGCTTTAACAATCATGTCGCCACGGCTTATGTTTACATCATTTTCAAGTGTAATTAATACAGAGGAACGACGCGAAGCCGTCTGAACTTTGGTATCGTAAAAATGAATGTCTTTTATTTTAGATTTGGTTTTTGATGGTAATATTACAACATCGTCTCCCACACTCAATTCTCCGCCGTATACCTTTCCTGCATAACCCCTAAAATCATGAAAACCATCAGTTTTTGGACGGATAACATACTGCACAGGAAATCTTGGCGTTCCAGTGTTATAGATGTCTTGATTATCTATACTTTCTAAATTTTCTAATAAAGTTTCGCCTTTAAACCAAGGTGTATTACTAGATTTATTAACAACATTATCTCCTTTTAAGGCACTTACTGGAATAAAGGATATTTTTTGATCTTGATAATCTCGCTTACTCATTAAAGTTTCGAAATCTGCTTTTATGGCGTTATACTTTTCTTCAGAAAAATCTACTAAATCCATTTTATTTATGGCAACAATTACTGTCTTTATGCGCAATAAATTATTTATAAAAAAATGACGATTGGTTTGCTCAATCACACCCTTTCTAGCATCGATTAATACAATAGCTACTTGAGAAGTTGAAGCACCTGTAACCATATTACGTGTGTATTCTACGTGGCCAGGCGTGTCTGCAATAATGTAACTTTTATTTGCTGTAGAGAAATAAATATGTGCTACATCAATTGTAATACCTTGTTCTCTTTCTGCTATTAAACCATCGGTTGCCAAAGAAAAATCTAAATAATCGTAACCTAATTGCTTACTTTTTTGTTCTATGGCCTCTAATTTATCTGATGTTAACGACTTTGTATCGTACAGTAAGCGTCCTATTAAGGTGCTTTTACCATCGTCTACACTACCTGCAGTTGCTATTTTTAAAACTTCCATTACTTTTCCAAACCATCTCCTAAGGAGAGGGAATTCTTTACAGGTATATTTTTAAAATTAATATTTATTCTATGATGCCAAGTTAAGAGTGCTATTGGGGTTTTTGAATTAGAAATAGCCTTGTTGTTTTCGTTTTTCCATTGCAGCTTCAGAGCGTTTATCGTCTATTCTTGCGCCTCTTTCTGAAATTGTAGATTCTCTTATTTCTTGAACAACGCTAGAAATATCTGCTGCTTCAGATAATACTGCTGCGGTACAACTCATGTCTCCAACTGTTCTAAAACGTACAATTCTATCTTCAACTTCTTCACTTTCATCTCTATAAACCACATCATCATCTGCAGACCATATTAACCCATCTCTTAAAAAAGTAGCTCTTGTATGTGCAAAATAGATTGAAGGAATTTCAATTTGTTCTTTTTGAATGTAAGACCACACATCTAATTCCGTCCAGTTAGAAATTGGAAACACTCGCACATTTTGCCCTAATTCTATATTACCGTTAAGCATATCGAATAGTTCAGGGCGCTGGTTTTTTTCGTCCCATTGTCCGAAATCATCTCGAACAGAGAAAATACGTTCTTTAGCTCGTGCTTTTTCTTCGTCTCTTCGGGCACCACCAATACAAGCATCAAACTTAAACTCCTCTATTGCATCTAAAAGTGTGGTTGTTTGTAGTTGGTTTCTACTGGCGTATCTACCAGATTCTTCTTTAACCTTTCCTTCGTCTATGGAATCTTGTACATCCCTAACAATAAGCTCTAAGCCCAATTCTTTAACTAAACGATCTCTAAATTCTATAGTTTCAGGAAAATTATGCCCAGTATCTATATGCATTAATGGAAATGGAATTTTAGCTGGGTAAAATGCTTTTTGTGCTAAACGTACTAATGTAATGGAATCTTTACCTCCAGAAAACAAGAGTACTGGTTTCTCAAATTGAGCAGCAACTTCTCGCATAATATATATGGCTTCGTTTTCTAGTGGATTTATTTTTGATGTGTCTTTCATCTTTATAATTCTATATTATTAAGCGTGTAAACCACACTCTCTATTTTCTAATTGTTTTGTTGGATCGAAATATTTAAATTCGTTAGGCAAGTTGTTTTCTTCCAAATAAACATCCAGTTCTTTATCTGTCCAATTATAAAACGGGCTTATTTTTAAAACACCGTTTTTATCTTTAGAAACAATATTTATACTATCTCTAAAAGCGGTTTGCCCTTTGCGTAAATTAGTGAACCAAACGTCTGGTTTGTGTTCTGCCATGGCACGTTTAAAAGGCTCTAACTTTACTTGCTCTGTAAATTTTTTATGTTTAGAATCGTTAATATCTGGAATTCCTAAAACCACATCACGATGTGCTGTAGTTTGCTTAGGCACGTATAATTTTATATTAAGATTTAAAGTTTTTATAACTTCTTGAGCATGCTTATAGGTGTTTGGTGTGTTATAACCTGTATCGCACCAAATAACATTAATATTGTTTTTAATGTCGCTTGTAACTTTTAAAATCGCAGCTTCATACGGTCTAAAATTAGTAGTTACTACTGGAGATTTAGCAAAACTAATAGCCCATTCTACAATTTGTTTAGGTGTTTTATTTTGTAAATCTTTGTTTATTTTATTTAAATCTAAAGCCATTATTTTCCCCATTTAATTTTTTCCCAAGCACGTTCATGAAAGAAATATAATACCATTTTAGACACTAATTCTATACCTCCAATTGAGAAAGCTAAAGCCATTGTTCCTGTTATTATGTACGAAATTGTAACTGTTGTTATTGTACCAACTGCACGCCAACTTACAGTTTTTATTATACTTCTTTTAATGGTTGATGAAGAAGATTGCTTTTCTTTTTTTAAACTTACTTTTGAATTTATTACGTTTTCCATACTAAATTTTTATATTTAATCGTATTACCCTATAAGTTTAATAGGGTATTGTGCAAATCTAAACGTTTAGAGCTTACAAATCAAGAAGAATAATATAAAAATTAGTGAGGTTTATTGCGAATATGCTAATTACATAAATCTGCCAATGTAGTATTTCTAAAAATTTCTAAGGTACTATCGCGCACTTTAAGCATAAGCTTATTAACAGCACAAGCATTTTCGTCTGGGCAATCGTTGCACTTTGCGTAGAAATTTAAGCTCACGCAAGGAACCATAGCAATTGGACCTTCAAGAACTCGCATAATAGTTGTCATAGAAATATCTTTAGGATCTTTTAATAAATAATAACCACCGCCTTTCCCTTTTTTGGAACGTAAAAAACCGTTTTTACGAAGTGATAATAAAATACTTTCTAAAAATTTTAAAGAGATATTTTCGCTTTCAGATATTGTAGCAATTCTAACAGGAACTTTTGCCTCTTGTTTTGCTAGGTAAGTAAGTGCCTTAATTCCGTATTTTGTTTTTTTTGAAAGCATGCTATAAAAGTAATTGTTTTATATTTAAAAAAGCTGAGATGCTATACTCTTTATATTGTCACTTTTTCCCATAGAATAATAATGCAATACAGGAACACCTGCAGCTAGCAACTCTTTAGATTGCTGTATTGCCCATTCTATACCAACTTGTCTAACTTGTTTATTATCTGCACATTTTTCGACATCATGGATAAGATCTTGAGGTAAATCTATTTTAAAAACTTGAGGCAACAGTTGTAAGTGACGCTTAATTGAAATTGGTTTTACGCCTGGAATTATTGGCACATTAATACCTTCTTTTCTTGCTGCATCTACAAAATCGAAGTACTTTTTATTATCAAAAAACATTTGTGTAACAACATAATCTGCTCCAGCATCAACTTTTTCTTTTAAACGTTTTAAATCTGTTTGTAAGGAAGGGGCTTCTAGATGTTTTTCGGGATATCCAGCAACGCCAATGCAAAAATTGGATTTATCATCTGCATCAATAACTTCGTGCAAATATGTTCCACAGTTTAAGTTTTGAATCTGACTCACCAATTGCGTCGCATATTGATGTCCACCTTTTGTAGCTTCAAAATATTTTTGATGACTCATCGCATCTCCTCTCAAGGCCATTACATTATCGATACCCAAATAATGACAATCTACAAGTAAATATTCTGTTTCCTCTTTACTAAAACCACCACACAAAACATGAGGCACAGTGTCTACATCGTACTTGTGTTTAATGGCTGCGCAAATACCAACTGTTCCAGGACGCATTCTTGTGATTTTTCTATCTAAAAGCCCTTCTTTTTCAATATAAATATATTCCTCTCGTGAAGTTGTTACATCTATAAAAGGTGGATTAAACTCCATTAATGGATCTATATTATTGTATAATTCTTGAATATTATTACCTTTTTTAGGCGGAATAATTTCGAAAGAAAATAATGTCTTTCCGTTGGCTTTTTTTATATGTTTTGTTACTTTCATGATAAATACCTGCGAAAGCAGGGATCGCTTTAAGTTACTACTTATTTTTTGGTGTTACCTTCCTACTACTTTGTAATTATTCTGCTAAATTTGGGTTCAACCATTTCTCTGCAACAGCTTTACTAACATTTCTCCTTTTTGCATAATCTATTAATTGGTCTTCTTTTATTTTTCCAAGTCCAAAGTATTTGGCTTCTTTATTTCCAAAATAATAACCACTTACACTTGCAGCTGGCCACATGGCTAAACTTTCGGTTAAGGTTACACCTATTTCCTTTTTAATATTTAAAAGTTTCCAAATAGTTTTTTTCTCTAAATGATCTGGGCATGCAGGATATCCAGGAGCTGGACGAATACCTTTATATTGCTCTTTAATTAAATCTTTATTGGTTAATGTCTCATTAGATGCATAAGCCCAATGTATTGTTCTAACTTCTTTATGTAAGTATTCTGCAAAAGCCTCAGCCAATCTATCTGCTAATGCTTTAATCATTATAGAATTGTAATCATCGTTATCGTCTTCAAATTGCTTAGCTAATGCTGCGGTACCAAAACCTGTTGAGACGCAAAATGCACCCATATAATCTTGAATACCTGTTTCCTTTGGTGCTATAAAATCTGCTAAAGCATGGTTTGGGATTCCTTCTCGTTTTTTAAGTTGTTGGCGAAGTGTTAAAAAGGTTAATGTACTATTATCAACTTTATTTTTAAAGTCAGCATTATTGCTTCCTATTGTTAGCTGGATATCATCATCATTAACCGAGTTTGCAGGAAACAATCCAAAAATGGCTTTCGCTTTTAAAAGCTTCTCTTTAAAAATTTTTTGTAGTAATTCTTGGGCATCTGCAAATAATTCTGTGGCCTGTGTACCAACAATAGTATCTGTTAAAATATCTGGATATTTACCATGTAAATCCCAACTTCTAAAAAATGGAGACCAATCTATAAAATCTTCAAGCCTAGTAATATCAAAGTCTTGGATGGTTTGTATTCCTAAACGCTTTGGCTTTACAATGTCTGATGTTTCCCAATCTATTTTATATTTTCTCTTTCTAGCTTCTTCAATAGAAATGTATTCTTTTTGTTTGGTTCGGTTTAAAAACTGCTCTCTAAATTTATCGTATTCTGTCCTAATTTGTTCTTTATAAACTTTATTGTTTTTCTGAAGTAATTCTCCAACAACTGTTACTGCTCGCGATGCATCATTTATATGCACCACTGTGTTTTGATTGTGTGGTGCAATTTTTACAGCGGTATGTGCTTTAGATGTTGTGGCTCCACCTATAATTAATGGAATGGTTACCTTCTGTTTTTCCATTTCTTTAGACACATAAACCATCTCGTCTAAAGAGGGTGTTATTAAACCACTTAATCCTATAATATCTACTTGCTCTTTTATTGCTGTCTCAATTATTTTTTCTGGTGGCACCATTACGCCCAAATCGATAATTTCGTAATTATTACAGCCTAAAACAACACTTACAATATTTTTACCAATATCGTGTACATCTCCTTTTACAGTTGCCATTAAAATTTTACCAGCAAATTCTTGTTTTCCGTCTTTCTCTGCTTCAATAAAAGGTTGTAAATAAGCGACTGCTTTTTTCATTACTCTTGCAGATTTTACTACTTGTGGCAAAAACATTTTTCCGCTTCCAAATAAATCGCCAACTACACTCATACCAATCATTAAATGTCCTTCAATAACTTCTATAGGTCTTTTTGCACTCTGTCTTGCCTGTTCAACATCTTCAATAATAAAGGCATCAATACCTTTTACTAATGCATGCGTTATTCTTTTTTGAAGTGGCTCGCTTCTCCATTCTTGAATAGTGACTTCCGCAGCTTTATAATTGTCTTTTACAGTTTCTGCATAATCTAGTAAACGTTCTGTTGCATCCTCTCTTCTATCAAACAAAACATCTTCTACACACTGTAATAATTCTGGATTAATTTGGTCGTAAATCTCAAGCATTGTTGGATTTACAATACCCAAATTCATTCCGTTTTTAATAGCATGGTATAAAAATGAAGAGTGCATAGCTTCTCGCACAGTATTGTTTCCGCGAAAGCTAAAAGAGACATTACTTACGCCTCCAGAAACGTTTGCGTAAGGTAAATTTTCGCGAATCCATTTTGTAGCGTTGAAGAAATCTAAAGCATTTTTTCTGTGCTCTTCCATTCCTGTTGCAACAGGAAAAATATTAGGATCGAAAATAATATCTTGCGCTGGAAAGCCAACCTCATTTACTAAAATATCGTAAGAGCGTTTACAAATTTCTATACGCCTGTTGTAAGTGTCTGCTTGACCATCCTCGTCGAAAGCCATAACTATTACTGCAGCACCATAACGTTTTACTAATTTGGCTTGGTGCTTAAAATTAGCTTCGCCTTCTTTTAAACTTATAGAATTTACAACAGATTTGCCTTGAACCACTTTTAAACCTGCTTCTATGATTTCCCACTTAGAGCTGTCAATCATTATTGGTATTCTGGAAATGTCTGGCTCTGATGCTATTAAATTTAAAAAGGTAGTCATGGCATGGACGCCATCAAGCATCCCTTCGTCCATATTAACATCTAAAATTTGTGCACCACCTTCTACCTGGTCTCTGGCGACTTCTAAAGCTTCACTATATTTTTCTTCTTTTATAAGTCGTAAAAATTTACGCGAACCTGTGACATTTGTTCGTTCACCAACGTTTATGAAGTTGGATTCTGGTGTAACGACTAAAGGTTCTAAACCAGAAAGTGTTAGATATGTATTTTGTTTAATCATAGTTATTACTTCTCGATACTATTTTCTCGTTCCTCAAAAATCACTCGAAGTGACAATAGCTATTCCTATCTTTTAGTTTCCATTATATATAATGTTGTACTATTGGAAATGGTTGGTAAAAATGATGTCATAATGTTTTCCATTCTTTGTAGTTTTCAGATTTTCTAAATCCTATTTCGTGAGCTTCAATTGTTTCCCAATTCACTAATAAAATATATTTATTATCTTCTTCCACACATTTTTTAAGTTGGTGTGATTTGTATCCTTTAATAGAGGAAATTAGTTTTTCAGCTTTATTAAAAGTAGCTTCAAATTTTTCTGAAAGTCCTTCTTTTATATTTAATATGGCTACTTCTAAAATCATTATTTCTAATTTATAAATATTCTATCTATGCATTAACAAAAAGCTTTCTTGGTTGATATTTTGCAGCGACTTCAGCAATTGCTTTTATATGCTCTGGATTTGTACCGCAACAACCACCAATAATATTTATTAAATTGTCTTTTAAATATGATTCAATATAGCCTTGCATTTCTTCGGGAGTCTCTTCATATTCTCCAAAAGCATTTGGTAATCCTGCATTAGGATGTGCAGATGTGTAAAATTGAGTTTCTTGAGACAAACGTTTTAAATAAGGTTGTAGTTGTTGTGCTCCTAAAGCACAATTAAAACCAACGCTCAATAATGGAATATGAGATACTGAAGCTAAAAAAGCTTCTACTGTTTGCCCAGATAATGTACGCCCAGAAGCGTCTGTAATGGTACCAGAAACCATAATTGGAATCTCTATATTGCGTTCTTCTTTAACTTCTTCAATAGCAAAAAGTGCTGCTTTTGCATTTAAAGTATCGAAAATAGTTTCTACTAAAAGTAAATCTACACCACCATCTAATAACGCTTCTGTTTGCTGTTTGTAAGTTATACGCAACTCATCAAAAGTTATTGCTCTGTATTCTGGTCTATTAACATCTGGAGATAAACTTGCTGTTCTATTTGTTGGACCAATACTTCCTGCCACAAACCTTGGCTTATTTGGATTTTGCTTACTAAACTCATTTGCTACTTGTTTGGCAATTTTAGCAGATTCGTAGTTTAGTTCGTAAACTAAATCTTCCATACTATAATCTGCCATCGCAATTGTAGTACCCGAAAATGTATTGGTTTCTACAATATCTGCTCCAGCCTCAAAGTATTTTCTATGAATATCTGAGATGGCTTCTGGTTGCGTTAAAGACAATAAATCGTTATTACCTTGCAATGGTGATGGATAGTTTTTAAAGCGTTCTCCACGAAAATCTGCTTCGGTAAAATTATAACGCTGCAACATGGTTCCCATAGCACCATCTAAGACGAGAATTCTTTTTTTTATTTCAGTATTTATGTTATTCATTTCTATTATTTATAGATATTGATTAACATTTTGCCATGATCCTCCATTAATAACATCTATGTTATTTTCTGCTAATAAATCTTTAGCGCGTTCACTTCTTACACCACTTCTACAACAAGTAATTATTGGTTTTTTTAGCGCTTTTAGTTGTTCTATTTCATACTCTAATTCATCTAATACAATATGTAAAGAATCTTTAACGTGACCTTCGTTGTACTCGGCTTCTGTTCTAACATCTAATACCGTTGCATTTTTATCAAGGTACTCTTGTATGTGTTTAAATTCTAAATTACTATTACTCATAATTTGTTTTTTTATCCTTTTAAGGCTTGATCTAAATCGTTTATAATATCTTCTATATGCTCTAAACCAACTGAAACTCTAACCAAACCTCCAGTAATTCCTGTTTGCAAACGTTCTTCTTCGGTTATTTTTGCGTGTGTTGTTGAGGCTGGATGTGTTACTATACTTCGCGTATCGCCTAAATTTGCAGATAAGGATAATAACTTTATATTGTTTAAGAATTGTCGTCCTGCATTTATACCACCTTTTACTTCAAAAGCAACCACGTTACCGCCAGCTTTCATTTGCTTTTTTGCCAATTTATATTGTGAATGCGATTTTAAAAAAGGGTATTTTACAAAACTAACTTTATCGTGCCCTTCTAAAAACTGAGCAATTTTTAAAGCATTTTCGCAATGTCTATCTACTCTAACCGCTAATGTTTCTAGACTTTTAGATAAAACCCATGCGTTAAATGGTGATAATGCTGGACCTGTATTTCTAGAAAATAAATAAATTTTCTGAATCAAATCTGCGCGACCAACAGTTATACCTCCAAGCACTCGTCCTTGTCCATCTATTAATTTTGTTGCAGAATGGATTACCAAATCTGCTCCAAATTTTATGGGTTGCTGTAAATAAGGCGTTGCAAAACAGTTATCAATTATTAAAATAAGATTGTTTTTTTTTGCAATGCGTCCCAATGCTTCTAAGTCTAAAATATCTACCGCAGGATTTGTTGGGCTTTCTGCATAAATAACTTTTGTGTTTGGCGTAATTAGGCTTTCAATTGTATCAATCTCATCAATTTTAAAATAGCTTGTAGAAATATTCCACTTTGGTAAAATATTTTTATACATGGTTAATGTAGAACCAAAAACGCTTCTACATGAAATAATATGATCTCCAGCATTTAATAAGGCTGCAAATGTTGAAAACACGGCAGACATACCAGAAGCAAAAGAATAACCACGCTCCGCACCTTCCATTTGGCAAATTTTTTCTACAAATTCTGATGTGTTTGGATTTGAGTAACGGCTATAAATATTACGGTCTTTCTCGTCTGCAAAAGAAGCTCGCATGTCTTCGGCATCTTCAAAAACATAACTTGACGTTAGGTATAAAGGTGTTGAGTGTTCTAGATATTGAGACCTTTCTGCTTGGGCTCTAATAGCACTTGTCTCTTGGTTTTTGTATTTCATTTATTAAATGGCTGTTTTTAATACAGAATTACTATGATTTTGTTTGTTAAATATTGGCTTTAACAACTTTGAAAGTTGATCAAATTCTATTAAAAATGCATCATGACCGTGAATGGATTTTATTTCTCCTATGGTTACGTTTTCTTTTATCGCTTTTAAATCGATGTAGGTATTCCAGTTTTCTTCAGCTTTAAAAAACAAATCAGAATTTATTGTTATTATATGAATATTGGACTCAATTTTTGAAGCTATTTTTTTAAAATCTTCTTGGTTTTTTGAAACTTCAATAGTTTTTAGTATTTGATTCATCATTTTATATGCTGAAAGATTAAATCTTTTATTTAAAGTTTCTCCATGATAATTTAGCCAACTTTCTATGTTAAAAAGTGATTTTGTTTTTTTACTTCGCTCGAACTTACTAAATAAAGATTCTGGAGTGCGATACAATGTCATGGCATGCATTCTAGCATCTACCAATGGTTTTTTTGAATTATTTAATATAGCATCTTGGATATAACAATTCGCAATTAGCCAATCTGTAGATTTCCAATCGCTTGCTATAGGTATTAAATGCTTAATTAGTTTTGGTTTTAAAGCAGCCAATTCCCAAGCAATACCTCCACCAACAGAACCACCTATAACTGCAAAAAGAGACTTTATTTCTAATTGCTTTATGCCTTTAGAGAATATTTCGGCTATGTTTTTAGCACAAAAATCTTTATAATTTAATATTAAATTATCTTCAATAGCATCAAAACCGTTTCCAGGAATATTGAATGCTAAGATGGTGTATTTATTTGTATCTATACATTTATTTTTTCCTATTAAATCATTCCACCAACCATCTCCACCAATAACATTAGAATTTCCGGTTAATGCGTGATTTACTAATATAATTGGCGCTTTATGTAATTTTTGCCCAAACAATTGATAAGATAACCTAATATTAGTTTTCTTACCATTTTGATTAATATAATTAGAAATATCTATGTATTGTAAATTTTTCATTTTAAAATTTTTGAAATATACCTCGCATTTTAAGGGTATATAAAATGCGAAGTCATTTCTAAGATTGATAACTAAAATTATATTATTACTTAACTAATACAGTTTTATTAATAGCTGTAAAAGCTTCTTTTAAATCAGCTTTTAAATCGTCTATATTTTCAATGCCTACAGAAAGCCTAATCAAGTCTTTTGTTACTCCTGTAGTTTCTTGTGCCTCATCACTTAGTTGTTGATGTGTTGTACTTGCTGGATGAATAATTAATGATTTTGTATCTCCAATATTTGCCAATAATGAAAATAACTTTGTAGTATCTGCTACTTTTTTGGCAGACTCATAACCTCCTTCAACTCCAAAAGTTACAATACCACTTTGTCCTTTTGGTAAATATTTTTTTGCTAACGTATTGTATTTACTTGTTTCTAAACCTGGATAATTTACCCAAGTAACTTCTGGTTGGGTTTGCAACCATTTAGCAAGTTCTAGCGCATTTTGAGAGTGCTTTAAAATTCTTAATTCTAAAGTTTCTAAGCCTTGAATTATTTGAAAGGCATTAAAAGGACTCAAAGCGCCACCATAATCTCTTAAACCTTCAATTCTAATTTTTGCAATAAAAGCAGCTGGACCAATAGCTTCACTGTAAACTAAGCCATGATAACCTGCAGATGGTTCTGTAAATTCTGGAAATTTACCATTAGTCCAATCAAAATTTCCTGCGTCTACAATTATACCTCCAAGAGATGTTCCGTTCCCGTTTATGTATTTTGTTAATGAATGAATGACAATATTTGCTCCGTGCTCTATTGGGTTAAGTAAATAAGGTGTAGCCACTGTATTATCCACAATTAATGGGACATTGTGTGCTTTAGCTTCTTTAGAAATTGCTGCAATATCTAAAACATCTAATTTTGGATTACCTAAAGATTCTACAAAAATAGCTCTTGTGTTCTCTTGTGCAGCTTTGTTAAAATTTTCTGGGTTTGATGGATCTACAAATGTTGTTGTAATACCATGTCTTGGAAGCGTAACGCTTAATAGATTATAGGTACCACCATACAGACTGCTCGATGCAACAATATGGTCTCCAGCTTTTAAAAGCGTTAATAATGTTGTAGAAATAGCTGCTGTTCCAGAAGCTGTAGCTACTGCTGCTATACCACCTTCGAGTGCGGCAATACGTTGTTCTAAAATATCGTTTGTGGGATTATTTAGTCTGGTATAAATAAATCCTGGAACAGATAAATTAAATCTACCAGCTGCATCGTCTGAATCGTCGAACACATAAGCTGTAGATTGATAAATAGGAACAGCTCTAGTTCCTCCGTGTTTTGTGGTGTCGTGACCTGCGTGCAAAGCTTGGGTTGCAAATTTTTGTGTACTCATTTTTCTAAATTTTTGAGACTTTTTTAGAACTGTAAAAACAGATTGAAAAGCCTTAATTAATAATTGTGCTTTAAAGCATCTAATAGAAAAATGTTATAAGAAATACCAATCACAGATTAGTGATTAGGTTTTGGTTATCTATCTAAAGTAGCGAAAAATGACTCGCGTATTTTAAGTAGAATTTAGCACCTTCTTAGTAAATCTAAGGGTTGCTAAGGCTTCAAAGAGTCTATCTCTCCACCTTTCTTGATAACATTTCAATAAAGTTTTGAACTTTGTCAATACAAATATTGTGAAAAATAATTTACAACAACAAATAAAACAGACTATTTTTCTATTTTTTTAATTTAAAGCGTATTGTAGACATATTTTTAGTAACTGATAATTCTATATAAAAACCATTAGTCTCCAACTAAAATATAGATTTTAAATAAAGTATATTATAATGTCAATAAAACATTTTATAATTGGCTGTCCGCTAAAATTTTTACTTTTGTTCATATCGAAATTTTGTGATAAAAATCAAGATTTAAATAAAGCGGGACATCCAACATGCTAATCTCACTTTTAAAAATCTTTATCGAACACTAATGAAATTTAATAGAAGGTTTTTTTTAAACAAAAAGCTATATAAAATAAGCTCTGCCACACTATTTGCTTAAAAAATTATTAGAATTTCTATGTCTAGAATGTTCAATTTGGGACATATTTTTAAGTTCATCATTTACAGTTTCAATTGCATAGCGTTTTCTAAGCAAAATTTTAGCCTACTAATTCTGTAAATCTATTATTAAGAAACAATGTTTGCAAAATCAACGTTTATATGCTTTTGGATATAGAAAACATAAAAATGTTATAATTCAACTCTTACTAGAGTTAAAAAATATTGACATTAATTAGTTGGTGTGTTAGCATCTTAATTATAGTTTTATTGTTCACTATTGTTAAAAAAAGCACCTTACTTAAACTTTATTTACATCTTGAATCTTGTAAATAAGGTTTAAAGAAAGTGCTTTTTTATAATATTTTTACTAATTAAAGTTTAATTAGAATATTATTAAAATAACAGCAATATTACTTTTTATCTTTTTAAACTAAAATGCGATCTAAAGGTTTTAATACTGTTATTTAAAGGCTCTCTATATTCTACTGTAAACCAATAATCTGTACCTGGCATAGCTTTACCATTAAATGTACCATCCCAGCCGTCTCCTGTTGGACTTAATTGTTTTAGTAGTTTACCGAAGCGGTCGAATAGATAAATTTTAGCATCTGGTTGATTTTCTAACCCTATAATATTCCAAGTATCGTTAAACGTATCTCCATTTGGTGTAA
>Ga0209828_1002622_pt1 | contig 14619 bp, 15 predicted proteins | sample MaitaG_FD_187429 | JGI IMG/M metagenome (GOLD analysis project Ga0209828, IMG submission 187429) | Marine algal microbial communities from Maine, USA - Maine_Asex2 metaG (SPAdes) (version 2) | ecosystem: Host-associated > Algae > Red algae > Unclassified | place: Maine, USA | collected 2015-01-05 | reverse complement strand
TTTAGAAGTTTATGAGTGTCGATCCACTGGCAAATATGTATCCAAGCCTTTCACCATATGCTTATGTAGCTAATAATCCTCTAAACAACATTGATCCAGATGGCAGAACCATTGTACCTGTTCATGGTACTTGGTCATCAAATGAAAAAGCCTGGAAAAACTTAGGAGCGATTCAGGGTGCTTCGAATAAATTATTCGGAGATAATATAAGAGGTGCTTCATATGAATGGTCTGGCGGTAATTATGCTTCAATGAGAACTGAAGCCGCCTTAGGATTAATAGATCATGTAAGAACTGAAATGCAATCGGAGTCATTCAATGGTGAAATTACTTTAGTAGGTCATAGTCATGGAGGAAATGTATCTATTGAGGCATTAAATATGATGGCTGAAATGGAGGAATTTGATGGCGTTGGATTGAATCTTTTGACTATTAATACTCCTGTAAGAGAGGATTATCAATTATCAGAAAGTGCAGCAGGTAGAGTAAATCATGCGAATGTATATGACCCTAAAGACCCTGTTCAAAGTAGAGGGGGTTCTATTGAGTCAAGTGGTTCAGGTATGGGAATTATGCCTGAAAGTCCATCTAATAAAAAGTTCCATGGAGAGTATGGCCCAGCAGGAAGGACTTTTAATGGTGCGAGAAATATAAGAGTTAGTAATCCGCAGGGTGTTATGAAAATGACGGGTTTTGGACCTCGTGCAGGGGATTTTCACAACTCCCATAATAGAGTTAATGATTGGATAAATAATAATCCTGACCAAAAATGAGAAAACTAATAATTTTACTATTTGGCTTTGTAATGATTGGGTGTGGTAGTTATGATTATAAAATCAGTAAACTAAAACAGAACAAAATAATGTTTGATGACCTGCCAGATCGAGTAAAATCATTTTATATTGATCCTTCTGATTTTAAGGACGATTATGGCAATGTTTCTAATCTTGTGAGCTTGGATATTAAAGATGCGTTTAGCCTGGAAACAATTGATACTTGGATAGGACCTTGGGTAGCGTATGAAAAATTAATAGACATATCAAATCGAATTTCTTACCATATCGATCAAGGCATGCCCCATCCATTTGTTATTTATGAAAACAAGTTGTACTTGACAGATAAGTTCAATGTTTTTACGACCGTTAAAGATTATTCTACTTTAGAATTAACATGTTACATATTGAAAGATAGATAGGAACTTGAAAGCCTCTGAGAAATCAGGGGCTTATTTTATGCAAATGCTTTTTTAGTTCTAACATTTTGAAGAAGTCCATCGAGGGCATACATAATGCAATGACGATCATCTTCGGGTAAGTTGCTTATCTCGTTAAGTCGTTGAAGCATAGAAGGATCTTTAAGAATGTTAGTTTGTTCTGTCTCACCAAGAAGGTAGCCGACAGTAGTATCTACAAGATTGGCAATACTCAAAAAACAGCGGAGTTTTTAATAAACCCCCGTTGTTCGTAGTTTACAATCATTGTTGTCCGGTTAAAAAAAGCGTGGAAGCCTAAAAGACTCCCACTTATGATGTATTTTGTAGTTACTACACAAACAAAAACATCATGCGCAAATATCGACATTTAACCGGACAGCCGATCTTCTCCCAACTATTATCTACTATTAATTTTAATCTTATCTCTAAAGTAGCTAGAGAGAACAATTCAGATAGATATTATAAGAAGTTTAAGACAAGAGAGCATTTGATTACAATGCTATATTGCATTTTTCATAAGTGTACTAGTATCCGAGAAGTTACAACTGGAATGCAAGCTTGCGTGCACAAGTTGAATCATTTGGGAATGACTTATTGTCCAAGAAAAAGCACGTTGTCAGATGCGAACAAATCTAGATCCCCCAAAGTCTTTGAAGACATCTTTAAAGAGGTTTACTTATCTCTTAGAAGAAGTTTACCGGACAGCCGAAACAAAAACCCATGGTTCAAGAAGCTTTACATTATAGATTCGACAAGTATTTCATTATTTAAAGAGATATTAAAGAACGGTGGAGGAAGAACTCCGTCAAATGGGAAGAGGAAGGGAGGAATAAAAGTCCACTCACTTATGAAGGCAGATGAAGATGTGCCATGTTTCGTGCGTATAACCTCCGGTGCTACTCATGATGTGACATTTATAAAGGGCCTTAAGCTACCTAGAGGTTCATTTCTAACCTTTGATAAAGGGTATTTTGATTACAAACAATACGCCCTGTGGACAAGACAAAATGTAAGTTGGGTAACACGCATGAAAGCAACAGGATCACATACCCTAGTAAAAGAAAATCTTGTTGATTCAGACAGCAAACTTAAAGGAGTTATTTCTGATCAAAAAATATTGTTGGGTTACAAACAAAGACCTGTAAATAAACAAATAGACGCTAGACTTATAACTTACTATGACAAGGAAAAAGAAAGAACGTTTAGGTTTATAACAAACAATCAAACATTAAAACCAGAGACAATAGCGTTAATATATAAGCACAGATGGCAGATAGAATTAATCTTCAAAAGAGTGAAGCAAAACTTTCCATTAGAATACTTTTTAGGAGACAATGCGAATGCAATCAAAATACAAATTTGGATTGCGTTAATAGCAGATTTAATGATAAAGTACCTAAAGCGTAAGCTGAGAAAATCATGGTCGTTTTCTAATTTAACATCAATGATCAGATTACACTTAATGAGTTATTTTGATTTAATTCAGTTTTTAGAGAACCCAGAAAAAGCACTGATAAACAATAGCCAAGTCTTACCAAGAGGGCCAACATTGTTTGATTATTAGCACTTAAGGGGGGGTATTATAGAGATAGAAGGAAAATGTTACCCTAAACCTAACAAAACAGGTAGTTGATTAATCGAAGTTTAATTTAACCGGACAACAATGGTTTGCAACTACGAACGATATCACACATTGCTTTTTCTGTTCGAAACATACTTCAAACACAACTCCAACTGCTCCGTCTTACTCAACTCCGAGTTATTAATCTCAATCGCATCCTCCGCTTTCTTCAGTGGGCTATCATCTCGCGTGCTATCAATATGATCCCTGAGCTTCAGGTTTTCTTGTATTTCCTCCCGCGATAACTTCTTCCCTATCTCCGCTAGCTCAGAAGTTCTCCGATCCGTCCGTATATCCAAATCCGCAGATATGAAAAATTTCATCTCTGCATCTGGAAACACTACTGTTCCTATATCACGACCATCCATCACAATAGCCTTCTGCTCGCCATATGCTTGTTGCTGCGCAACAAGAAAAGAGCGTACAGAAGAAATAGCCGCAACAGGAGAGACCAGCTCATTCACAGCCCTTGAACGTATTGCGAGGGTTACATCCTTACCATTAAGCAAAACGACCTGCTTATCGTCTTTTACGTCAAATGTGATCTTTATTTCGTCCAGTTTCTCGGGGAGCTTATCCAATGCTATAGTATTCTCCACAGCATACAGTGTAACCGCCCTATACATAGCGCCACTGTCAATGTAGAGATAGTCCAACTTCCGAGCAATATCCTTTGCTAAAGTGGATTTACCGCAGGCACTGAGGCCATCAATCGCTATGACAATTTTGTCCATCTTCGAAATATAAAAAAAGCCTTTCACAGTTAAGTGGAAGGCTTCATAAAAATAATTTCTTTTGTCCTAGTATTCATCCTCGTTGAAGAGGAAATCATCCTTTCTAGGATAATCCGGCCAAATGTCGACCATAGAGTCGTACACTTCTCCCTCATCCTCAATCTGTTGTAAATTTTCCATCACCTCTAAAGGTGTTCCTGATCGGATCGCATAATCGATAAGTTCGTCACGCGTCGCTGGCCAAGGTGCATCTTCTAAATGATGCGCTAATTCTAATGTCCAATACATAATTAAAACAATATTTAAATATGTGGTAAATGCTTAAATTCCCACAAATGTAATTAAAAAAAGTATCCAACAAAATATAAGATCAGAAAATTAAGATATATCTCATATTGCGATTTATTTAATATGTAATAATCACAATTACAGAAATATACCTTCTTTGATAAACTGGTATCCGTTCCTTCATGAACACTGCAATTTTACTACACCCTTTCGAGCAGAATAATTCCCGTTTGAGGAGAATTAATGAATAATGAATAATGTACGTTCGCTTCGCTCACTGGTATTAGGGTTAGGGTATTACGGTATAAATGAATAATCTCGATTAAGTAACCACCTAGAAATTCTGCCAATTCTAGAAATTCTCTTCAAACACATTACAAACTCATGCGGTGAAACGATAGATCCTGAAAATCCTTCAAATCTTTCGACTGCGCTCAAGACAAGTCCTTTTAATCCTGTTCAAAAACAAGGCATCGCGGCATCGCGGTATCAAGGCATTCAATCTAGATTACATCCACAAACTATTATCAATACTATTATATTGGTGAGACGATTCTAATCGCTAAACAACAAACAATCGCTCCTTCGGGAATTCCAGTTCACGTTCACTGGTTTTAGGTTCACGTTTTTACAGTACCCGGAATTAATCTCGATTAAGTAGCCACCTAGAAATTCTGCCAATTCTTCTAATTCTCTAAATTCTGTTCAAACGCATTTACTACAAACCACACAAAAATAAAGGGACACTCGCGTATCCCTTCTTTATATCGTAATACCATCAACAAATAATAATTAATTATTCATCATTTATTATTCATTACTAAACCTATATTATCAACATCGCATCCCCATAAGAAAAGAACTTATACTTCTTCTTAATCGCCTCCTGGTACGCCTCCATAATAAGATCATAACCACCAAACGCAGCTACCATAATCAATAAGCTAGACTTTGGAAGGTGGAAATTCGTAATCATAGAATTCGCAATCGAAAACTCAAAAGGAGGGTAGATGAACTTGTTCGTCCAACCGCTCGCAGGCTTAAGATTATTAGTTGCAGAAACAGCAGACTCAATCGAACGCATACTCGTTGTTCCTACAGAACATACTTTCTTGTTCGCTTTCTTTGCCTTGTTAACGATGGCAGTTGCCTTGTCGTCAATCTTGAAATATTCCGCTTCCATCTTATGTTTGGAAAGATCTTCCACAGCAATATCTCTGAATGTACCTAATCCAATATGTAGTGTAATCTCTGCAAATTCTACAGAGTTGATTTCTAAGCGCTTCATTAACTCTCTACTAAAGTGCAGCCCAGCCGTAGGTGCTGCTACAGCACCAGATTCTTTTGCGTATATCGTTTGATAACGCTCGTCATCAATCGGCTCTGGCTCTCGTGCTAGATACTTAGGGATAGGTGTACTACCCAAAGAGTAAAGAGTATTGTTAAACTCCTCCTTCGTTCCAGTGAAAAAGAAACGAATTGTTCTTCCTCTAGATGTTGTATTATCTACAACCTCCGCTACGAGTACTTCTTCGCCTTCCTTATTTGCAAAGTAAAGCTTGTTTCCAACTCTGATCTTTCTTGCAGGATCTACTAGAACATCCCAAAGCATAGATTCCGAATTCAGCTCTCTTAGCAAGAAAACTTCGATCTTAGCTCCTGTTTTTTCTTTGTTACCAAAGAGACGCGCTTTGAATACTTTCGTGTTGTTGAAGATCATACAATCTCCTGCTTCGAAGTAATCAAGAACATCTTTGAATATCTTATGCTCAATTTTTCCAGTTTCTCTATGCACAACTAAAAGCTTAGATTCATCCCGTTTTTTGGAAGGATATTGAGCAATTAGTTTTTCAGGTAAATCAAAAGAAAAATTAGACAGTTTGGTTCGCATATATCGAATTTAGTGCGCAAAAATAGTGTTTTTATCCAATTAAGGATAAGCTTATCAATACATTATACAAATTAGCCGAGAATAAGTTCCATTTAATCGAATTGCAGGCATATCGAGCCAAATTAAATGTATTTTACCTATGAAATGAAGGTATTTATCAAAATTGTCTTTGAATCTGCTCGACAGGCCTGGCAAGCGCTCATATCTAATAAATTGAGGACTTTCCTTTCCCTACTCGGTATTCTGATAGGTATATTTTGCATTATTTCTGTCCTTTCAGCTGTCAACTCGCTGGAACGGAGTATCAAGAGCGGAATTGGTGAATTAGGCTCTGATGTGATTATGGTCGATGTTTTTCCATGGAATGAAGATCCTGGGATGAACTATTGGAAGTATATGAAACGCCCGACGCCATCCCACGATGATTATGAGTACCTGAAAACTGCTCCTAATAATTTCGAGAATGCGGCATTCGCAGTCTATTCGGAAGGGAAAACTATAAAATACAGATCTAGCAACGTTGAAGGAGCCGTTGTCATGGGGGCCACCTACGAATATCCGGATGTCCAAAAAATGGAGATAGCAGAAGGAAGATATTTCACTGAAAAGGAATACTCCTCAGGAGCAAATAAAGTGATCATGGGTGACAAGATCGCCGCTGAGCTTTTCCCAAATGAAAATCCACTCGACAAGTACGTGCGGATGTATGGGAATAAATTTCAGGTGATTGGAGTCTTAGAAGAAGAAGGAGACAACCCATTTAACTTTATGCGCAATGATGAACTCATTTGGATTAGCTACAATACCGCAAAAAAATATATAAACGTCAAAAGCAAAAACAGATTTTCCGTCGGTAAGATCTTATATGTCAAAATGGGAGAGGAGGCAGACCTTGTAGAAGCAAAAGAAGAGTTAATAGGCTCCATGCGACGTGCAAGAAAACTAAGACCTAAAGACGCCGATAATTTTTCTCTAAACGAAGTAACCATGCTCACAAATATGATCGATAGCGTCTTTGGAGTTGTCTACATCGCAGGGTTCATCATCGGATTCTTCGCCCTCCTTGTAGGCATGTTTAGCGTCGCAAATATCATGTTTGTCTCTGTCCAAGAACGTACAAACATCATAGGCATCAAAAAGGCCTTGGGCGCCAAAAAAGGAATTATACTCACAGAGTTTTTGATAGAATCAGTTATCCTTTGTATACTAGGTGGAACAGCGGGTCTATTGCTCGTTGTTGCTGTACTTAAAATAGCAACTGCCCTGCTCAAGTTTGATATTTCTGCCTCACCACTTTACATTATGATAGGAATAGGAGTCTCTGTTTTAGTAGGCATCCTCGCAGGGATCATCCCCGCCTTCCGTGCCGCCAATCTAGACCCCGTCGAAGCAATACGGAAATAGTTAATAAGGAATAATGAATAATGAACAATTGTTGCTTTCGATTAGCGGTATTTTTTTAATCGGACAACAATGACTATTAATTATTCATTAACAAAAGTTATTAATATTTGTCCACTACAATTTACATACACGCATCCATTCCTGGAAAGGCCAACATCTGCCCTAGACCTACAGTGAAAAGCCAATTTCCATATAAGGCATGTTCGATAGAAACCAAAGTAGTAGAATCCGTCTTATGAAAAGTAATGGCAAACAAAAATCCTCCTGCTAGTGTGACTACCATAACCAAGGCATTTAAAAAAAAGAGATGCGCAAATGAAAATAGAATTGCATTTATGATAATGAGCAAGCGAGGATCTTTAAAAAGGGGAGCATAACGCTTAAAGAAAAAAGTACGAAAGATAAATTCCTGAGGCCAGACGGATATAAAAGTATAAATGAATAATATCTGCACCCACAACAAAGGCTTGTTCAATGGTACACAAAAAAGAGCGTCTGGGTCAACAAACCAAACGTACATAATTGTGACAATGCTAATTAAAACCAACTTCTTCAGAGTAGAAGTCCAAAAGGATTTCCAGTCCTTTACTTTTTTAAGGTTCAATTTGATTTTAAGAGAGCTAAAGGATATATAAATGACATAGACCAAACCTATAAGAATAGACAATACCTTTATCCATGTAGCATAAGGCAACAATAAACTGAGAGGTAATAGAACAAATAGCAAAACTAACTCGCCCCAACGATTTGATTTCCAACCCATTCTTCAAATATGGGTAATCAATTGATAATTAATAAGGAATAATAAATAATTGTGGCTACGCTTTCGATTAGCAACCGCTGTCTGTAGATTGCACCTAAAAACAACTAGTAATCCTTCAAATCCTTTTCAAACAAACACCTACATGGTGAGATTGATTTCATCATTATCTGTGAGCCATAGAATTCTGCCAATTCTAATAATTCTATAAATTCTGTTCAAACGCATTTACTACAAACCACACATAAAAAAAAGGGACACTCCCGCATCCCTTAATTTATATCATAATACAAACAACAAATAATTATTCATTATTCATCATTAATTATTCATTATTACCAATTCATTGTCTTCTTATTTAACCGAATTCACAATAGACTTAAACGCCTGTGGGTGATTCATTGCAAGATCCGCAAGAACCTTCCTGTTAAGGCCTATTTCTTTCTGACTTAGTTTGTGCATAAGCTTTGAGTAGCTTAAACCTTCTTGGCGAGCTGCAGCGTTAATACGTGCAATCCAAAGTCTTCTGAATGCTCTTTTCTTGTTACGTCTATCTCTGTATGCATATTGTAATGCTTTCTCAACAGCGTTTTTTGCAACAGTATAAACATTCTTTCTAGCTCCAAAATAACCTTTGGCAGCTTTGATAATTTTCTTTCTTCTTCTTCTGGAAGCGACAGCGTTTACCGATCGTGGCATGTGTATTTGTTTTACCGGAAAAAGGGAACAATTGTTCTTGGCCTCTTTCCAAGTGATATAATTTATTTCTTACAAAGAAGCTTAAGCATTCTCTTCTCATCTGCTTTAGAGACAAGAGTAGACCCTTCTAAGTGTCTTTTTTGCTTCTTGGATTTGTTACGCATCATGTGCGAAGTATTCGCTTGGAAGCGTTTCACTTTTCCTTTTCCAGTCACTTTGAATCTTTTCTTTGCACTTGAGTGCGTCTTCATCTTAGGCATAATAATATCTTTTAAATAGGGCGCAAAGGTAGGGATTTCCCATAAGAAAGTAAATACTTAGCTCTTTTTCTTTTTCAATGGTGAGATTATAACATACATACGCCTTCTATCCATCTCTGGTAGGGCTTCAGCACCTCCGTAATCCGCTAATTCATTGATAAATTTCAATAAAAGTAGCTGTCCACGCTCCTTAAAAACAATGGTTCTACCTTTAAAATGCACATAAGCTTTTACTTTTGCCCCTTGTTCTAAGAACTTTTGGGCATGTTTAAGCTTAAATTCAAAGTCATGATCGTCCGTATTTGGTCCAAAACGTATCTCTTTAATGACCGTTTTAGCCGTTTTTGACTTCATTTCCTTCTCTTTCTTCTTTTTAAGGTACAGGAACTTGTTGTAATCAATGAGTTTACAAACCGGTGGGTCCGCCTTTGGGGAGATCTCTACGAGGTCCAGCTCTAGAGCTCTTGCGAAATCAACCGCTTGATCAGTGTAATAGACTCCCGTTTCTATCTTTTTACCGAGCAATTCGCTCAGTTGTTCAAAATTATCACCGACAAGGCGAATTTTAGGGACGCGAATTGCAGAATTAATTCTGAATGATGGTTTTTCTACGCGAGGGACAAATTTTCTTCTTCTAGCCAAATATTTTAATGTTTAATGAATAATGTAAGCAAATGTATAACTCTATTTGATATTATCTTGAGTCTTTACCTCTGCATCTGATTTTATTTGTATTCCATCTTTAGTACCATTTAGAACTGCTTTAAGTTCCGAGCCTAATTCTGGACTGTTATTTAATATAAATTCTGCAAGCGGATCTTCCAGATATTTCTGGATAGCCCTGTTTAATGGTCGAGCTCCAAACTGTGGATCATAGCCCTTCTCAGCAACAAACTTCTTTGCTCCCGCAGATATACTCAACTCAAAGTTCATATTCTCTAAGCGAACATATAGATCTTTAAGACTAATGTCGATTATCTTAAAGATATCTTCTTGGTCTAAGCTATTGAAAATGACAACGTCATCTATTCTATTTAAGAACTCTGGAGAGAAGGTACGCTTTAAAGCATTCTGAATTACTCCTTTAGAATGATCGCCAGAAGCGGTCGTTCTTGCCTTTGTAGCAAAACCAACTCCCTGTCCAAAATCTTTCAACTGGCGCACTCCAATATTCGATGTCATAATAATCATCGTATTTTTAAAGTCCACCTTTCTTCCTAATCCATCTGTCAATTGCCCATCGTCTAAGACCTGCAATAAAATGTTGTACACGTCTGGATGCGCTTTTTCTATCTCATCTAGAAGCACAACAGAGTAGGGCTTTCGTCGCACCTTTTCTGTCAATTGACCCCCTTCTTCATAACCAACATATCCCGGAGGCGCACCTATCAACCTACTGATAGAGAACTTCTCCATGTACTCACTCATATCTATTCTGATCAAGGCATCTGCAGAGTCAAATACATGCTTCGCAAGTGCCTTCGCTAGTTCTGTTTTTCCCACTCCCGTAGGTCCTAAAAAGATGAATGATCCAATAGGCTTGCTCGGATCTTTAAGACCTAATCTATTTCTCTGGATAGCACGCGTGATTTTCGAAATCGCTTCATTCTGACCAATGATCGCTTTTTTCAAATCATCATGCATTCCTACTAATTTCTTACTCTCATTCTGTGCAACACGTGTTACAGGAATGCCTGTCATCATTGCTACTACTTCTGCTATATCTTCTTCGTTTACCGGATATCTCTTTGTTTTTGCATCCTCTTCCCAAGCGATTTTTGCTTCCTCTAATTTCTTAGATAATTTGGATTCTGTATCTCTCAGGTCGGCAGCTTTTTCATACTGCTGATCTTTTACGGCTTTGTTCTTAAGCAACTTGACTTCTTCTATATTCTTTTCCAGATCCTCAATATGCTTAGGAACATGGATGTTTTTTAAGTGCGTTCTTGCGCCTACTTCATCCAATACATCTATCGCCTTGTCTGGCAGAAATCGATCACTGATATAGCGCATACTAAGTTTAACACAAGCCTTTATCGCATCAGTTGAATATTCTACGTTATGAAACTCCTCGTACTTTGACTTGATGTTCTCTAGTATGATAAGCGTGTCTTCCTCAGATGGTGGCTCTACGAGTACTTTTTGGAAACGTCTGTCCAAAGCACCATCTTTCTCTATATATTGTCTGTATTCATCTAGGGTAGAAGCACCTATGCATTGGAGTTCGCCTCTTGCCAGTGCAGGCTTAAAAATGTTAGAAGCATCTAACGAACCTGTTGCACCACCAGCGCCTACGATCGTATGTATCTCATCTATAAAGAGGATAATGTCATTCGCTTTTTCCAGCTCATTCATGATCGCCTTCATACGCTCTTCAAACTGCCCTCTGTATTTTGTTCCTGCAACCAAGGCTGCTAGATCTAGCATGATAAGACGTTTGTTAAACAAGGTTCTCGCTACTCTTTTCTGTATTATTCTATTGGCAAGACCTTCTACTATAGCTGTCTTACCTACACCCGGTTCTCCTATAAGTATCGGATTGTTTTTCTTTCGTCTAGAGAGGATCTGAGACACACGTTCTATCTCTGTTTCTCTACCTATAATAGGGTCTAGCTTACCTTCCTCAGCCATGCGGGTTACATCCCTTCCGAAATTATCGAGTACAGGTGTTCTTGATTTACTTCCTGATTTTCTCTGGCGATATGATTCCTCTTCGCTTTCTTCTTCCATAGGAAGATCTGAGTCTGAAGATGCCGTATACATATCTGAGAATGGACTTTCTTGTTCTTGCTTCACGTATTCTAATTCTGTTTTAAATAAATCGTAGTCTACCTCAAATTCCAAAAGTAATTTGGATGCTACATTTTCTTTATGCTTTAAGATAGAGAGCATTAGATGCTCCGGATTGATTTCTTGATTCTTGTGCAGCTTAGCTTCGAGGAACGTTACTTTGAGCACTTTCTCCGCGTGCTTGTTCAGTTGTATCTTTCCAATGTTAAGTCCGGTTTGATCTGCGACGATCACATCATTCTCTAATTTCTCTTCTATTTTATACTTGAGTTCGTCTAAGTCTACTTCAAGGCTATCAAGCACTTTTATAGCTAAACTGTCATTATCTGTTATCATGCCGAGTAACAAGTGCTCAGTACCTATAAAATCATGCCCTAGACGTATCGCTTCTTCTCTACTGAGAGAAATGATTTTTTTAACTTTTGGTGAAAATTTTCTATTCATGGATTATTACTAGCTAATATAATATTTTACCCTAAAAGAGGTTAAAAATGATGCCAATACAATTTAGACTGTCATTCTGTCTAAAAGTAAGTTTTATTGGTGCTTCTATCAAGTTATTAACCTATCATTAAGCCTTATAACGGCAGGAATGTCAGTAATATGGCCTGAATACAACAAATATTCCTCAGTTTAATTTCTTTTTAACCCAAAAGGGATAAATTTGCAGCTCAGATTAAACCTCTATGAAGTATAACGTCGATAAAACAGAAAATTACGCAAAATTAGAATTGGAAGAAGAAAACCTAAATTCTCTTATTGCACCTAACCTTAAGTCCGAATTCGTATTCCTCAGAAACGAAGGTGTGCGAAATCTCATCTTTGATCTGGGCAAGGTAAAATACGTTGATTCTTCAGGTCTTAGCGCAATTTTAACCGCTAACAGATTGTGGAAGGGCTACGGAGCATTTATTCTTACAGGAATTGAGCATCCGTCCGTCAAGAAATTAATTGAGATTTCAAGACTAGAAACAATCCTTACAATTATTCCTACTGTTGATGAAGCAAAGGACTATGTAGCAATGCAAGCATTACAGACTGCATTGACAGAAGAAGAGTAGTCACTATGGGGTGGAGGCTTTTGATACTAGGAAGTAATGCCGCCATGCCTAACCACGGTAGGATAACCTCATCGCAGGTACTCCTGACAGACACAAAGTACTATCAGATCGATTGTGGCGAGGCCACACAGATGCGTCTCTCCCAGTATAAGGTCAAGCGTAATAGGATAGCTGCCGTCTTTATCTCACATCTACACGGCGACCATGTATTTGGACTACCAGGATTAATCACTTCCTATTTTCATTTCTCTAGAAAAGAAGATCTTCACATCATTGGCCCGCAGGGCATACAAGAACTGTTAGAGACTATCCTCAGACTATCAGAATGCCATCTCAATTTTAAAGTGCACATTACAGAGCTTGATGCGGAAGAAAAAACCCTTGTGTACACGGATAATGTAGCTAATGTCTATGCATTCCCACTTAATCACCGTATCAAGACCAACGGGTATCGATTTGAAGAGAAAGAATCAAAAGTGAATATCCGTAAAGATCAAATTCAGAAATTAGAACTCTCAGTAGAAGAAATCTTAAAGCTAAAAGATGGGGTAGAAGTACACCGCCCTGACCATTATGTCATTACTCCGGCTCAGGTTTTACATCCTCGGACACCGCCATTAAGCTATGCATATTGCTCCGATACCAAGTATGACGAACGTACGATAGCCTTTGTGCAAGGTGTTCAGTTGCTCTACCATGAGGCGACCTATTTACATGAACTAGCAGTGAAAGCCGCCGAACGGGGACATTCCACAGCGAAAGAAGCAGCCATGATTGCCCAAGCCGCGGAAGTGGGCAAACTAGCAATTGGCCATTATTCTGGCAAGTATAGAGACGTCCAAGCCTTACTGGATCAAGCGCAAGAAACATTTAAGAATACCGTCCGCGCCTACGATGGTGAGTTTATAGATATTTAAAAAAGGAGGGAAAAATTAAAACGATACACACTCCAATGCGGTCCCCGACCCATTGATTAATTAGAATAAGGATAAATGCATGGGCGTGACCACGGCCTACCTGCGTTCCTTGGAAGGCAGGGTCGCTCCCTTACAAGCTCACTATTCGTTCGGCCCCTTCGGGTCTGGCCAGCATAGCTGTCCACTTTCCAGGCAGCTCACGCAAGATTTCGAGAGAGCTTACATGCGGAGCAAGTAACCGTGGTGAGTTCGCGAGAGCCTATATGCACAGCATTTAGGCGTGGAGATTAGGTATCACTATATTGATTTAGTTTATTCTATCCATTCGTTTTATGAAGACATCAAGGACTAAAGTTCTCGTTTAAAGATACCCTATCTCTCCTTCGCCCTCTCGCTCCTTCGCGAATTCCCAAAACAAACGCCGCTCTCTCAATATCCCCATGCTAGCTCCGCTAGCTCTCCCGAACTCCTCATATCTTAATAAAGGATTGCATGATATCAACGTCCCGGTATTTTCACCTAATCGCTCCTTTGCCCTCTCGCTCCTTCGCGAATTCCCAAAACAAACGCCGCTCTCTCAATATCCCCATGCTAGCTCCGCTAGCTCTCCCGAACTCCCCATGCTAGCTCCGCTAGCTCTCCCGAACTCCCCATGCTAGCTCCGCTAGCTCTCCCGAACTCCTCCATACTAACCCCAACGGGGTTCTTCAGTTCACGATGGGTTTCTACCCATCGGACGTAAAACCAAGCCAGACAATTCACCTAGAATACCAGTATTCATTAAAACTATAACCAAGACTTATTTTGAAAATTCCATACCAATCATTTAAGTCAGCATTACCCCTTGGGGTGCCTTCATCTTGCGGGAAAGCATTCCCTTCTGAATTAATATATCTATCTGATAGTGCAGCTGCTAATTCCCCTCGTTCATTTAGGATGATGGAATTATCAGGTAATGGCATACTGACATCATCAATATAA
>Ga0209828_1002611_pt1 | contig 14687 bp, 8 predicted proteins | sample MaitaG_FD_187429 | JGI IMG/M metagenome (GOLD analysis project Ga0209828, IMG submission 187429) | Marine algal microbial communities from Maine, USA - Maine_Asex2 metaG (SPAdes) (version 2) | ecosystem: Host-associated > Algae > Red algae > Unclassified | place: Maine, USA | collected 2015-01-05 | reverse complement strand
AGTGACGCAAACATAAATGCTATATTTCGAGGATTTCGCAGCGTCGTTCGGAAGCGTATGATCGACAGCGCACCCAGCATTCCGAGTCCACGCGCCACACTGTCACCTATGGCCTGCATAATTGTTGCAGCCACTATTGCGATCAATATCAGCGTCTGCAAGAAGTGGATCGGCTTAGTTATATCTCGACAAGTTTTATCATAAGTAAAAGCCAAGATACCGCCGAGCAGAAAGGAGAGCACCACCGTAAAAGAGATTGCCATGAGCGTGGGGTTCTCCGAATTGTACTGTAGGGTTGAAAGATCAAACATATTTACACTTTAGAACTATCACCTATTTAAGGTGTTTTTTGCAATTATACCTACTTATATACTGCTTTTTTGCTTTTTTACTGTCAATGTTACTTTTTATTGTATCTATTTTACGCTTTGACGTTATGCAAGCGTTCAGATATTTTTGTATCTTTGAGTACCAAATAACACCATTATGAATAATCTGACTAAAAGCGTCGCCGTTTCTCTGACCTTAGCTTTCAGCGTTTTCTGCTTTTGCTACCTACATACACAGCCTACAACCGATGTTACCCTGACGGCTTTATCGCTTACGGAGGTCGAAAAGCAAGAAACCCTCGATCAGGATGACCAACAGGTTTATTTTCCAGATCTTCATTTTGTAGAGAAGACTGCGCAGTTGGTTTCTCGTGTCCTCCGTGTATTTTAATTTTCCATTTTTAATTTGGGGCCATACCGGTCTAGACTTCGGCAAGAGCCAGCGTCTAGACGGCACCGCGTCATCCGTTACTACATCCATTCGACTCTCGTCTCATGGATATACCACTACTACCGCTTGTCCTTTACGTGCTTAGTCCTGAAGGACACGCCTATGTATGTGTGGTTGAGGTTCGAGATATTCATATGATTTAAAACAAAATAAATAGAATTGCTATCGATATTTGCTGACAGCATTTCTATCTTTTGCCGAGAGACACTGCACACAAGTTGCCGTTACTCCACGAAAAATTTAAAGCCAAGTGTTAATGAAAAAGAGTAATACTCCTAAAAGAAAAATGCTTACAAGGGAAAAGCGACTAGGATTATCTAAAGAATGGATAGAAAGTTATGATGGAAAAAATATAGTAAGAGGATATGCCAAATGGTATGGAGTTGATTTACTTTGTGCGATTGAAGAATTAAGAATAAACGGAGTGACAGTGGATGGAGAATATGAGAATAAAGTTAAAAAGTCAGTTGAAGCAAAAGCTCAGGCAAAACGAATAAATGAAGAAAATAGAAAGAAAAAATTGACTGATATGCACGATAATTACTTAGATAATAGATTTATATTTATTGCAGGATACACATCAGCAGGTGCGGCATATGGAATAACGCTTGAAGAATTTGGAGGCGATCAAGACAAAAAATGATCTACTACCGTTGGAATTCCTAAAAGCCGTAATTTTCCATTCTTCTTTGGAATACTTACTCCTCTGATAGCATCAGGTAAATAGCTTTGCTCAAGGATATCTTGCACCAAAATTGATTGGTGGGTTGAAAGATATTCTCTAAGTTCTTATACTTTCATGTTGTCTTCTCCCATAGACCCATCGTTACTTACAACTCGTCTGTAAACTTTGTATAGGTTCTTTGGTTGTAGAATTTTAGCTATCAATTTTACAAAATTTTCTGTCCGCCTAAGCGCTGGCTATCAATGATTCCAGTGCGAATTAAGACGTGATTTAATGTTCAGTCCTTCCTAGATTGTGAGACCTTCGAGGGTATGGTCTAGCATTCCTCGCTCGTTTCTTCTAGTACTATGACTTCGGCTGACTCCTCATACTTTTCAACTAATATGCCTTACCCGCCCGCCAGCGGCTCCTTCCATTGAATGTCCACAGGACATTCATCCTTCCTTCGTCAGGAATCAGTCAGTCCTCTGGGTAAGACACTGATCCTTCTATTGACATACACTGAATCTACTACCTATGAATATATTGACCGCGGACTTCAAAAAGATCCCGCTAATGACGGGACAAGTCGTGCTTGCTTATCCTACACTAATAGCCTCCGTATCCAGTTCCTCTTCGTTGGAGCCAATTTTCGTAGTCCTGCTTACTTCACACAATAGATGACCACAGCATATCCTCCTTCGTCGGAGACGCTGGGTATCATAATCCATTACCCACTATTGTGAAGAATTTCCGCAAAATTAATTATTTAAGGAGAGGGGATCCCTCTTTATAATAAGCTAAACACAATTGTATATCTGACAAAGGGGAGTACCATTGCTTTTCCACATGACTTTATACAACTATAATATGAAGTAAGCTATTCCTAAATATTAGAAGCATCTTGAAAAGAAAAAGCCTCATTTGCATATACAAATGAGGCTTTTAATATTTAAAAGTAATGGCTACTTAATAATTAATTTTTCGAAATAGCTCACTTTATCAGTGTCTATTTGTAAGATGTAAATACCGTCAATCAAATCTTGAATTTGAATTTTAGAGATTTGATCAATTGTCTTTACTGTTTTCAATAATTTACCATTTAAGTCAAATAACTGGATATGCACTTGCTCATTCAATAAACTAGGAAATTCGATTTTGAAAAAGTCGTTCGATGGATTTGGAGAAATATTAATTCCACCTTCTGCTGCACTCACGATTTCTACACCTGTAGGAATAGATAACACTGCATTAATAACATGTACGATTCCATTATCCGTACGAATATCAGCAGTTGTTATCATAGCATTATTGATAAAAACGCTTCCACCGACTAAACTTACATTGATATTGTCTTCTTGTAAAGTATTTAGTGACTGTCCATCAGTAAGGTCACCTGATAGTACATTTGAACCCACAACGTGGTACAAGAGAAGATTAGCTAAAGCACCCGTAGGATCAGCAAGAAGATCATCCAGTGCACCTGCTGGTAAGTTATCAAAAGCATCGTCTGTTGGAGCAAAGACAGTAAGTGGTCCAGCACCATTAAGTGCACTACTTAATCCTGCTACATTTATAACAGCTTCTAGGGTATTATGAGCTTGGCTATCGGCAATTACATCTAATACTGAAATTCTCTCGCCAAATACTACATCATCCCAATAATATGTTTTTTCACCTGCGTCCGCACCTGTAACTCCAAAATTAAAGAATATGGTAATCTTGTCATACGTATTTGCTGGATCTAGAGTAGCTGTACCCATTGCTTCATTTGCAAAATCAAACTCTAAGGTTTCCCAAGCCATAGCAACTGTAGTTGTTGCTTCTGTTTCTACACTGATGGTAGGGACTCCAACTTGCTCGGTTTTCAGTCTAATCTGAATTCCAGCGTCGGGAGACCAAACTCTGATTTTCATTTTCGTATCGGTGGCGGTAAATGGAATAGGATTGGCTAGACCTATTTCACTCATAGTGGTACCTGCAAATGTCTCTGCTCCACCAGTCTTGATAGCTTGTCCTACCATATTATTTGGGTCAGTTGGGTCAACAATAATAGAGGATACATTTCCACCAAAATCTGTCAAGTTGTAATCTATCATGCTATTTTCAAAAGTGATGGGTAAGACAACTTCGCTAACTGTAGGAGCGCCACCTTCTACCAGTTGAATATCATCAATAAAATAAGTAGATCCTGCAGTGCCATCACCAGCTGTTCCAAGTTCAAAAATTATCACAATTTTCTGATAAGATTCCCCAACGTTAATTCCATTAAAGTCGAAAGTCATTTCTTCCCAGGCCATAGCAGTCGTAGTCACTTCTTCTTGCTCAAAAAAGATTCCGCCATTAGCTAGATTCTCAACTTTTAATAAAACTTTAGTTCCAACTGTAGGTGCCCAAACTTTCATTTTGAATAATTTATTTGTGGAGAAGTCAATAGGCGTATCTAGTTCAAATGAACTTCCACCAAATACTTCCCCTGGATTTTTCACCATTTGACCAATAGTGGCACTAGTATTAATTCCGGAAGGATCAGGATTTGCTTCCACAGATAGTACACCACCACCAAAATCTCCGAAGGTATAATCGATAGTAGTGGATTCAAAATCAACAGGTAAGGTAATACTCGAACCAGCAGTTTCTCCAGATACTAAATCTAAATCATCTACATAGTAAGTAGACGCTGCCGTTCCATCACCAACTGTTCCAAGTTCAAATATAAGTACAACTTTCTGATAGGATTCAGCAACGTTGATTCCGCTAAAGTCAAAAGACATTTCTTCCCAAGCCATTGCAGTAGATGTCACTTCTTCTTTTTCGAAAGAAATACTACCATCACTCAAGTTTTCTACTTTCAATAAGACATTGGTTCCTACAGTAGGTGCCCAAACTTTCATATTGAAAATTTTATTTGTAGAGAAGTCGATAGGTGCATCTAGTTCGAAAGAACTACCACCAAATACTTCTCCTGGATTTTTCACCATTTGTCCTATAGTAGCACTAGTATTAATTCCAGAAGGATCAGGATTTGCTTGTACAGATAATACACCGCCACCAAAATCTCCAAACATATAATCGATAGTCGTAGATTCGAAATCAACTGGCAAAGTTATACCAGAACCAGCCATACCATCTGAAGCCAAAGTTAGATCGTCAAGGTAATATGTAGATGCCGCAGTACCATCTCCAGCAGTACCCAAATCAAATATGAGTACAACCTTTTGATAGGATTCTGCTGCGTTGATTGCGCTAAAGTCAAAAGTCATTTCTTCCCATGCCATAGCAGTAGTAGTCATTTCTTCTTTCTCAAAAAAGATACTTCCTTCGTTTAGATTTTCTACTTTTAATAAAACTTTAGTTCCCACTGCAGGAGACCAAACTTTCATTTTGAAGATCTTATTTGTTGAAAAGTCAATTGGTGCGTCCATTAAAAAAAAGCTTCCTCCAAATACTTCCCCTGGATTTTTTATCATCTGCGCTACATTGGCACTTGTATTAATGCCAGAAGGATCAGGATTGGCTTCAACAGATAAAACACCACCACCAAAATCTCCAAAAGCATATATAATATCAGTAGATTCGAAATCAACAGGCAGCACTATTCCAGAACCCGTAGCCTCACCAGAGACTAACTCTAAATCATCAAGATAATAGGTAAAAGCAGCTGTACCATCACCTACTGTTCCGTTTTCAAAAATTAGCACTATTTTCTGATAGGATTCAGCAACGTTAATACCGCTAAAATCAAAGGTCATTTCTTCCCATGCCATTGCAGAGCTTGTCATTTGCTCTTGTTCAAAAAAGATTCCACCATCAGTTAAATTTTCAACTTTTAGTAATACTCTAGTCCCAACAGCAGGTGCCCAAAGCTTCATTTGAAAAATCTTATTCGTAGAGAAGTCAATTGGAGCTTCTAATTCTATCAAGCTGCCGCCAAAAGATTCACCTGGGTTCTTCACCATTTGAGCCACTTTCGCACTCATATTATTGGCATTTATATCGGGGTTGTCAATTACAGATAAAACACCTCCATTAAAATCACCGAACGTATAATCAATTGTACTAGACTCAAAATCAATAGGTATGCTAATTTGCGCATATCCAGAGAAGGATAGTATTAGAAAAAGTAAAAATGTAAAATTTTTCATGTCTTGAATAGTTTAATAGATTTGTTTAATAAATAATAGATTTATTTACAATAGGATCTTGAATTATTTTTTATCGTTTTTCATAAACTCACACATAGCCTAAGATGTACTTTTTTGAAATCATAGTTTCATCTATTCCATCTTGTCATCGCCAGCCTACGCCCATGGCAAGATTGATAATGATATTCCTTGCATTCTACAACAGTCGTAGTCATTCCTTCAGGAGTCCAATTAATTGCACAAGTATGAAATTCATTGTTCATGTTTTTAACATCAGTTATGCCAGTAGGTTGACTGTTTTTTTTTAAATAAAATGCATCACTATGCGCTGAAGCATGGGTTTTAACATCTTCTTTTACGTCGTCAGTTTCGAATCCAAGACCTTCCAGTAAATCAATCTCACCACAATAGGGCCAAGAGAGTTCATAGACGTATTTATCACCAAGTGTCCAATAATTTACTCGCTCTGCTGGAGTTGATTTTTATTGCTGGCAACTTTGCGGTGGAGTTATTGACCATCATTTTGAGAAATATTTCGAATAGTAGAAATACAGAGGAATATTTTCACTTCTCTATATTTCATGTGAGTTTAGATATTATTTATTAAGGTTTATTTTACCAGAACCTAATTCCCCGTTAATAAGCATAGTGTAGAAATATATTCCATTAGAGACATCGCCAGCCATCCAAGTTTCATTGTGGATGCCTGCAGCTTGGTTTCCTTGGAACACCGTGGCTACTAATTTTCCTGTTACATCATAAATAGAAAGATCTACATCAGCTGCAGTTTTCAGGTCATATTGAAAATTGGTAAGGCCTAGACTAGGATTTGGTGATGCCTTAAATGAAACTACTTCTGTCAAGTCGTTTACAGCAACAGGCTCTCCGAAACCAAAATTGTCAAAGTAATACGTATCTGCCGTAAAAGCACCTGGATCAAAGAGAATAACAAATTTTGTAATGTCCGTTGCGGCTGCTACAGAGCTTGGGTCAAAAGTTAATGTTTCCCACCCGCCACTTACAGAGGTAGTTTGAGACATCTCTAGAATAACATCATTGTTATCATTTTGCAAAGAAACTATCACTGTAGTCGCGGAATTAGGATCCCAAACATCCAAGTTTATTCTACTATCAGCAGCTACTGAGAAATTGTCATCGAAAAAACCAATAATCACATCAAATTCCTCACCACCATTTCTTACATATTGAGCTGCGTATGCAGAGGTGTTGCCATTTTGATCAGGATTAATTATTCTTCTAAAGTTTATGCCAGAATGAGAAAATACAAAATTAGTGTTTTGATTGCACTCAAAATCGTTGAAAACGCCTGCATCGGATGTGACTCCGTCACATGGATCATTGGCAAACTCAGGTCCATTTAAATTATCCCAATAGTAGGTATCTCCTGTATTAGTGTTTGGAGCGAATAGTATAACCATGCGATTTACATTGTCGTCAGCGACACTCGCATCTGGTTGGTTGTCAAAGTTAAAGGTTATAGTTTCCCAGGCTTCAGCAACAGTAGTTGTAGCGAGATAAGCGCTATGTCTTCCAGCAGGGAAGTTGGCTGGCTGTGCTAATACATCATTCTCAAGTGTGATTTGTATTGTGGTTCCAACAGCAGGGCTCCAAACATCCATTGTCATGGACTTCGTTCCTGAAACATAGTCAGACAAATCTGCCATGGCTGCATCTAGTATAAGAACATCGAATAACTCCGCTCCGTTTCTTGTATAAGAAGCGGCAACAAGGCTGGTGTTTACTCCACTTTTATCTGGATTTTCAAAATATGGAATAAAGGAACCATTGATAAAGCCATATGTACCTTTTCTAGTTTCCTCGAAATTTTCCCACAAAGTTTGTGCAGAAAGAACATTTGAAATCAGGAAGGCAAACAGAAATAGAGGGTAAAGTTTTTTCATGATTTTATAGTTTCGTTTTAAGCAATGAGTGAATTAAATTTATGTATAAAAAATTAATGTTCTATTGGTAAACACGGACGTAATCCACTTCTAACGTTTGCGGAAATACCGTTGATGCATTTGGATTGCCAGGCAGATTTCCACCAACAGCCACATTCAAAAGTAAGTGAAATTTTTGATCAAATGGATAGGTTGTTGGGAGCACGGTAGATCGTGTGTTAGGCTCTCCGTAATTTTCTCCATCCAATTGAAATTGTATGCAGTCTTCGTTCCAAAGCACAGTAAATACATGAAAATCGCTGGCGAAAACTCCAGACTCTAAAATAGTATCTTGACTATTGAATCGCCAAAAATCATGACCGTAGTGTATGGTGCCGAAAACTTTATTAGGTTCGCTCCCTATGTATTCCATTATATCAATCTCTCCGCTAGTTGGCCATCCTCCATAAACTTCGTCGGTTGAAAGCATCCATATTGCAGGCCAAATACCTTGACCAATAGGGAGTTTTGCACGGACATCAATTCGCCCATATTTCCAGTCCCCTTTATTCTTTGTAATCATTCTTGCTGAAGTATATTGATGTTCACCAAGAAAGAGAGGAGATTCTTTTTTTGCCTTAATGACTAAGTTGCCATTTTCTAGGTAGGAATTCTCCGATTCTGACGTATAATATTCTAGTTCATTATTACCCCAGCCACATAAATCTTGACTGATTTGACAGCCATCTCCAAGATCATAAGACCATTTAGATTCATCTATAACACTGCCTTCAAACTCGTCGCTCCATACTAATTCGTATGAATCTAGAGAATCAGAAAATTTACAGCCTCCAACCTCCATAACATTTTTGCAACCCGATAATAACAGGATAATTCCTGATAGCAGGAGTATTGTTACTGCAGTTAAGCGATGTAAGGTTCTATTCTTCAATGTTTTACATTTATATAGTTAGCTAAATATCTTGTTCAAAAGAGTTAATGTTCTTTTTACGCTAAGCTAGTCATTTTTTTGAACAATTGCAGAAAGTATTGTTCTATATTGATAGTCAATACGTTGTGTGTGAATTTAGCTTCTCAACAATTTACTTACGTTAAATTGTTTGTAAGACATTATTTATTAGCCATTCGTTGAACTTAACAATTTTGCTGTGGCCATCACCCCAAATAACACTATTTGTAAGATAAGTGTTTAAAGGTGTGCAGTTATAGTTTTATACTATTGCACATAGAATGGGAAATTCGCAGTAGCTGCATTACCATTACCGTCATAGACATAAACAAATAACCGATAAGGCCCAATTTTCTTAGGTGCTTTGAAGTTGAAAATTCCATTTTCATCTTCTGGCTCGATACGGATTTCTATAGGCTTAGGTCGAGATTCTTTATCCCCTCCAGACTTGATGTCAGTACTTTCAGGTAAGATTTCCCAACGATATTTCAACTCATCTCCGTCTGGATCTGAAGCTTTTAAATTAAAGTTGACTAACTGGCGCGGTTTAATATATATGCTAGCAACAGGATTTTTTTTATTCATAGTCATCGAAGTAATACTTGGAGATCTATTCGTAGGGTAACTGCCAGTCCACGATTTTTCTAAAACATCCATAACTTCCGTTTCCGACCCATCTTCTAAAAATAATCCATACCAAGTAGGGGTAGTTTCTTGTTTTTGTCCCCAAAGAAAAACATAAGATCCAATACACATTTTCTGATCTTCTGCAATCCCAAGTCGATATCTTTTTTCGTAATCAGCAGCTTTTTCCGAACTGGTTTGTTCAATAGGTGCTCCCCATGCTGTTTTGCTAACTTCCCAGTGTCCATTTGGTCCCCATTCCGTGACTACATAAGGTCTATCCCAACCGTAAGCGCGCATTTCTTCATCTATACCAATTAAGCCTCCGTAGGTATTTACTCCATACACGTCTATATGTGGTGCTCTTTCCTTAATTAATTGAACTTCAGCTACATCTAGTCCCGCAGTGACAGTCATGGTCGGATGATTTGGATCCAGTGTTTTTATCATTTTAGCAATATCATCAATGGCATTCCATACCTTAAAATCACTGTAGAAAAGATCATTTTCATTTCCTATTCCCCACATCAGTATAGCGGGATGATCCTTATAGGCCTTAACGACTTCGGTAATTTGCTCAAGCTGTGCTTGGACACCTTTACTGTCATTATAGTCAAACCCTTGACGCTCAACACCTACCCAAATACCAAATAAAACAGATAATCCTTTCTCGTGCGCTTTGTCTAAAACTCTAATTCCTTCTTCTACGCCCCAAGTTCGTATGGAGTTAGCACCATAGGACACTGCTCTATCTAATTCAGTTTGTCCACCTACACCTTTTATATAGTAAGGTTGTCCTCCTCTGTATAGTTGCCATTTATCTGCTTGTATGTCAAAGCGCATTTCTACTTTTATCGGACCTTCTGATGCTTGACTATGCAGGGGAAGAACAGAAAGTAGGAACACTATATTTAATAAAAGAATCTGAATCTTATTCATTTGTAGCGGAATTTTTATGCGAAAAAATAATCATTATGACATACATGCTAATGTGTAAGATAAAACATTTAATATGATCTTGAAGTATCGTAATAGTGAAAATTGAAATATTTATTGCTTAGATTTGTCAACAACAAAACCATCCACATTTTTATGGTTATAAATTATACAGTGAAAAAAGACGACTATTTATTCTCAAAAAATCTCTATTGCCTCATCAATTTTGTAAAAAGATGGATAGGTGTAATTTGCCTTTTATTTATCGTACTAAACATATTTGGGCAAGAAAATTTTACTGTCCCCGCTTCTTCTAAATTTTCTTTGCTGGACAATATGAAAACGATTAAGGATTTTCCTCAGTCGGAAGTGACAGATTTTGAAATGAAGGTGGCGGCGGGAATTCAATATGATACCAGTTACGTAGGAGTCAAATTAAAAAAGCAACCGCAAAAATTAATTTTATTTGGCTACGCCAGAATGTTTGGCTACGGGAGAAACATAGTAGAACCATATCCAAATTTGAAGCCTTTCGATCGTGCTTATGGTTTTGGAGATGGTTATAGAGAGCCGATGTTGTCGTTAAGCATATTCGGCAGACCCAATGGGAAATCTGCTTTTGGAACAGAGCTGTTTGTTTTTACACCCTTTGATGGAACAGGTACTGAAAATAATGTGCTTACCATGAACTTGGGTATAAATTTCTATGGAAACTTTAGGACTAGACATGGAAAATATGGAGTACGTGCTGGTGGTATTCATTGGTACAACTTAAGTGATTTTACTATTGGGGTTTATCAGATACTTGACCGGTTTAGTATTTTTGATAGAACGCCTTGGGAAGGGGCAGATAATACAGGGAAGTACGATAGCTATTATAAAACAGGTGCTACCAGCCCTGGGGATTTACGATGGAATAATCAGGCCTTTCAGGGTTTGATTATAAATGGTGGAGATTTGCCTGGAAAAATGAACTTCGATTTATTTTGGGGCAAGACACAACCCAATGCTGGTTTAGCAAATGGGATTATGTCCTCATTTGAGTCTATACCTGAAACACTAGACGCAGGTAATGTGCCCAGCTATGTAGGTTTTTCAGGAGATGCACGCTTTGTCTCAAATTTTATAACGGGGGGAAAGATTGGAAGGTCTTTTGGCAAAAAGAAACAGACATTTTACTATAATTTGATCCACAGCCAAACTGCACTTGATTCAATTAACACTACCAGCCGTAAGTATCAAGTTCATTCTTTGTCGATGCGCTTAAACCTTGGAGACGTACTAGTAACTAGTGAATTGGCAATGGGGAAATATGAAAGTCCTACCTACGAAAAAAAATGGGGGGAAGCCTTAATGGTGCATGCATTTATTCCTAAAAAATATACTTTCATTCCTATTGATATTCAATTATATCAAATCAGCAAAAATTACTTCAATCAGAACGGGGCTATCGCCACGAATTCTAATCCAGAAATAATTAGTGATTTTGGCTTAACAGCTGGCGCTAACGGTGTGGGTGGACAGCTTGCTTTGGTAGGACAACTGGTTCATAATAGGAGAGGTATAAATGTAAATACTGGCGTAGAGTTAGGAGCTCTAAAATTGAACGTTGGCTGGGGCTTGGCACAAGAATTAGAAGCGGCTTCGACTCAAGTTACCTACGTGCATAGAATAAACGGATTGGCGCTTTCCAGAATATATAATCCTTTTCCAGCAGGCGCAGTGGGTCCTACCGTCTTTGGCCCTTACGGCAGAAAAATTTCATTCTTTAGAGGGGTAACGGAGATTGTGCAAACGACTGATATTAACCCCGAAACTGCTGCGGCAATAAATCGAAAATATTTTAATGCTGTCGATTTACAAGCTAAGTTCAAAACAAGTCTTGGGAATAAACCATTCTATTTATTTTATCTTGGTTCCTTTGGCAGTGCTTCCAGTAAAACGGAACCGATACCAACTTATAATGACGACAGTTATCTTTTCGTACAGTATCATGAACTAGATGCTTACTATGAGCTATTTCCAAAATTTATTTTGACAAGTTATCTTGGAATTGAAAATGCACGAGGGGGACAATTTACTGCATGGGATTTAGACACCCAGTTGCCTCTTGACCAAATCAGTACAGGTTTTGGTTTAGGTTTTGACTGGACAGTTGCTGCTAATACTGGAATCTACTTTAGACATCGATGGCTCAATTTTGAGGACCGTAGCTTCGCCTTAGATAAGTATGCTGGACGGGAAATTACTATCGAGTTAAAAACCTTTTTTTAAGCTAATTAATATTGCTTCATTTCTTATCAGTTTTTCACAGAAAAAATAGAAACGAATAATCAAGTATTATGAAATATTATTTTACTAAGTTTTGTATTGCACTGACTATTTTACTTTGTTTAAGTTTTGATGCTTATGCTCAAGATGGTTCGAGTAAAGCAACACAGTCTCAGGACGATAAAGCTAAAATTCAATTTAATGGCCTAGGCAGGGCAATAATTTCTCAAACAGGTATAGACGGGAATATTTTAGAGGAGGATTCCTCTACCATAGAAAATATTACCGATGGTGAATTCTTACTCGACCTTATCGTGAATGCCTCACCCAACAAGACAACGGAAGTTCAATCTATTATTAGATTAAGAAATGAATTTGGTGGTTTTTTTGGTGCTGGTATGGCATTAGAAGTTCGAGAACTATGGCTAAGGGGTGTGATAGCAGATGTATTAAAATATAGAGTAGGGGATATGGATTTGGCATTGTCGCCTTATACCTTGTTCTTGCCTGAAGAGGAAGGAATGGTTAATGAACCTGCTGTCTTTGCGCCACAAAGAGAGGTTGTACATTATGAGCAATTTTATACTGATGATAATACACGTCGTATGCAAGGTGGTAAATTGGACTTCGGATTAAATTTTGCGCAAGGCATCGAAGATCTTGACATTAGTGCATTCGTGGCTAGGATTAGAGGAACTGACTTCTTTATTACCCCTACTAGATTGGTGGCAGGGGGAGCGTTTGATTTTTCTACGGTTACATTTAACGACTCTCTTGGTATGAAGGCTGATGTAGGTTTGAATGTGATCCATACCTTCGATGATCTAAGATCTGGTAATGCAAACACTGGAATTCGCAACACAGTTTCCACAATTGATTTTGATATTACCCTTTTGGATAAAAAAGATATTAGTTTTCATATTGTCGGAGAAACGGGAATGTCAAATTTAGATACGGCGGAACGGATAGAGAACGATGCGGGGGATGAAGAAAACAATATTATCTCCGAAGAAGATGACACCTTTTTAGATGTTGGTATTCAGATAGAATTAAAGAAACAAAGTTTGATACTCTCGGCTTCTTTTATAGATATAGGTCCAGACTTTTTTAGCGTAGGCGCACAAAGTAAGCGAATAGAATATAATGGAGAGAAGACTTTTTACAATCGAATAGGTACAAATAGGATGCTTAGGAGACCTACTCTATTTGATCTAAATAGAGATAGAGGCATATACACTTTTCGTATTTCAGATATGCTAATGGGGTACGATCCACGTTTTGCAAACGCTATGCCCTATGGAGATGCTACACCTAATCGACAAGGGGTGAAAGTTGGATTAGAATATGGGAAAATTGAAGATAAAATTAACGCGACCGTTAACGCGGCTTTCCTGCAGGAGCTAAGAGGGCAGGGAACATTGCAATTGAAAAATTTTACCCACCTCAGGGCGGCAGTGAACTTCAATATTCACAAATTTATTTCGTATAAGAATAAACTGCGTTTGACTTTAGGAATGCAAGTAGAATCTACCTCCAGAGACGGTCAAGAAATAGAACAGGTTGATTTAAATTCGAATTTAATAGAAGTGGGATTAGAGGCAGAGCTTTTTTCAAAATTTGAATTACTATTAGGGGCGAAGTTGTTTTCAGCTGAAGGAACTGAATATATTCCTTCGATTCAAAGCTTTAATGATATACAAGATTTCCCTTCACGATTTGTTGCAGATGATAAAGAAACATTAACAGGAGCTGGGTTTAAATATGAATTTAAAAAGGATACTTATGTAACACTGCAGTACAATACTTTGATTTTAGAAAAAGAAACTGATCCATTGAATGATTATGATTTAAATCAGTTTTATGTTTTGTACACCATGAAATTTTAAATGGAACTGAAAAGTGTTTACTATTTTTCTTTGCAGCTAATAAGCAATACAACAATTATGAATAAAAAATTTTCTAAAAATATCATTCTCATAGCAATTTTAGCGATAGCGATATCCGGCTGCAAACACGAGACAGAATCTTTTGATGGTCCTAGTTTGGTAGATAGATTTGGTCCTTTTAGTGGCTTGGCAGAGTTGGAAGCTAGTCTGAATGTAGTGGACTTTGCTGCTGAAGAAACGGTTTTCTTTACTGCAGAATTTAATAAGAACGTGGATTGGGTGCTAGAAATAACGGGTATGGAAAGTGGATCTGTCAAGAGATTTACTGGGTTCGATAGCAGTCTAACGGAGGCAAACACATTATGGAATGGAGGGACTACGCAGCTGCCGCTGTTCAAAGATGAAATGTGCAGTGTCGTGCTTACTATTCCAGAGGAGCCAAGCTATATTGGAACAGTAGAGGTACAGGCAGTTTCCAAAAGAAACTACGCCAACGAGGGCGAATTATTT
>Ga0209828_1002606_pt1 | contig 14705 bp, 8 predicted proteins | sample MaitaG_FD_187429 | JGI IMG/M metagenome (GOLD analysis project Ga0209828, IMG submission 187429) | Marine algal microbial communities from Maine, USA - Maine_Asex2 metaG (SPAdes) (version 2) | ecosystem: Host-associated > Algae > Red algae > Unclassified | place: Maine, USA | collected 2015-01-05 | reverse complement strand
AAGACTACGAGCTTGTTTACGATCACGAACACCCGCAGTATCGAGCGTTCCTCTAACGATTTTATAACGAACACCTGGAAGGTCTTTTACTCTACCACCACGCACTAAGACAATTGAGTGCTCTTGAAGGTTATGGCCTTCACCAGGGATGTATGCAGTAACTTCAATGCCTGTTGTTAAGCGAACACGAGCAACTTTTCTTAAAGCTGAGTTAGGTTTTCTTGGAGTAGCAGTATAAACACGAGTACAGACACCCCTTCTTTGAGGCGCCCCATTGAGAGCTGGTGTCTTTTCTTTGCGAAATTTTGCTTTACGACCCTTACGGACCAATTGTTGTTGCGTTGGCACAAGAACCTTTCTAGGCACAAACTAATAGATGTCTAATAATAATCACTAACTAGGTTCTTAAACTCAGTTAGTTTAATGCAGGGTTAATTAACAACTCCGGCTCAACAATGCTACCCACATATTGTTCATAAGCAACTAAATCAACCTACTATTGCAAGAAATATTAAGAAAGTTCCCACTTACTTCTAACCAAATAGAGTTAATCTTTGCAAACCTAAAGCTTCTGTATCTTCAGCAAGAAACAAGATACTAAATACTGTCACACCATTAAAGAACATATGACCAAAAATGCCAGGTCCTAAACGGTTAAATACTATTGCTGAGATTCCGAATCCAAGCCCAAGAACGAAGATTACTGACTGAAAAACAACAAATGCTTCCCAACCATTACTTGTATCTGGAGAATGCAATATTGTAAAAAATATTGTAGAGAGCAAAACACCAATAGATGATGCGATAATTCGTGGAAGATACTCGGCAGAGATTCCTTCAAATATCCTTAGTACAAGACCCCTAAACAATAATTCTTCAGTAATAGGAGCCCCAATCACAGCAACAAAGACAGCAACAACTACCCAAATTGAGCCTTGTGAATCAGTCAATATTGCAGTATTAGAAGGAGGGAGAGACTGCAAGTTCACTAAATTACTTACTACTTTCAGAACTAAGTTTCCAACCAAGACTAAACAAGTAGCAATGCCTGCTCCATATAGAATGTCAAATTTTTCAAACTTAAATCGCCAATCTTTTATTGGGCCAAAAGAATGCTTAGAAATTATTAGTGGAGCAAAAAACTGCACCGATTGTTGAAATAAACCAGCAATTAATAGAGCTCCTATAGCAGGTTCTGCTATATCATCTGACCCAATATATAGGATTGGAAGTGCAACTGCCAGAGCAAGTATCAGTGATCCAAAAAATCCTAATAAAAAGTCAACCAAAGATAGCCAGACACTTTTTTCAAGAGTGTCTGGCTGTCCGTAGTTTATCTGACCAGGAAAAAAATTCTGATTATCAGACATTTATTTAACCTGTTCAATCTAGATTTCTATCCAACTTCGTCTGGAACTACCGCAGTAATCAAAGATTCAGCGTTAGAAGGCATCGCTTCACCAACAAGTGATTCTGTTTCACGACCTACATAATTTTCAGCTTGTTCAGCCCCAATTGAAGCCAACCACTGCGCTGGATCTTGTTCATCACCCTCTGAAGAGTAGAAAGACATTGGTTGATAATCCGGAGCATGAGTTTCTAGTTCACGGTGACGGTTCAAACCGGTACCGGCAGGAATTAACTTACCAATAATGATGTTCTCTTTCAAACCAATCATTGAGTCAGATTTGCCTTCGATAGCAGCCTCTGTCAAAACTCGAGTTGTCTCCTGGAAAGAAGCAGCTGAGAGCCAAGATTCAGTAGCCAAAGAAGCCTTTGTAATACCCATAATTTCTGGGCGACCTTCAGCAGGTTTCTTACCATCAGCAACCAAAGCCTTATTTACATCAGCAAACTTCCACTGATCACAACGTTCACCAGGCAAGAAATCAGAATCTCCTGGTTCAGAAATTGCAACACGACGTGTCATTTGTCGAACGATAAGCTCTATATGTTTATCGTGTATAGAAACACCCTGGTCACGGTAAACTTTTTGAACTTCTTGTACAAGGTAGAGCTGAGTTTCTCTAATTCCACGAATTTGAAGAAGTACTTTTGGATCACGAGGGCCGTCAACGATTGCATCACCAGCAGTAATTTCTTGACCGTCGGTAACCTGCAACCTTGCCGCTAAAGGAACTATGTACTGATCTTCAGTTCCATCGTCTGTCACTATTGTGATGACTTTACCTTTACCTTCATCTTCATCAAGACGAATCACACCAGAAACACGAGCTAAAGTTGCAGCGCCTTTTGGTGTACGAGCTTCAAACAACTCAACTACACGAGGCAAACCACCAGCGATATCTGCACCACCGGCAACACCACCTGTATGGAAAGTACGCATTGTAAGCTGTGTACCCGGCTCACCAATTGACTGAGCAGCAATTACACCAACAGCTTCACCAACTTCGATGTCACCACCAGTTGCAAGACTCATACCATAAGATTCGCCTGTAATACCAACTGGAGAATCATCTGTTAATGGGGAAAGAACTTTCACACGATCAATTTTTGGATCGTCTCGTAATGCTTCCATTTCAGGTTCACGAACCATAGTTCCACGAGGAATTACAGTACCATCAACGAGTTTCATATCTTCAGCCAAAACACGGCTGTAAAGTCGCGTTTCGAGATAAGTCTTTTCCATTAATGCATCAGGATCACTAGCATCAGAAGCTTTACCAGTTTTAGTATTGTAGTAACCATCTGGTTTTACATCTTCTAACATCAGACCACGAACTTGGCGGCCTTCTTCAAACGGCGAACTGTCATTAATGATCACTTCTTGAGCAACATCTACTAAACGACGAGTTAGATAACCAGAGTCAGCTGTACGTAACGCTGTGTCTACCAGACCTTTACGGGCACCCGGAGTCGCAATGAAGTATTCAAGCATCGAAAGACCTTCACGGAAGTTCGATTTAATTGGGCGAGGAATCATGTCACCACGAGGGTTAGCTACCAAGCCACGCATGCCCGCAATCTGACGAACCTGCATCATGTTACCTCTAGCCCCAGAACTCACCATCATATCGATAGGGTTAAATTGCTTTGAGCTCATGTTTACAACCATGGCATCTTTTACTTCATCAGTAGCAGCAGTCCAAATTTCTACTTCTTTCTGACGTCGCTCACCATCGGTGATAATACCTTTTTTGTACTGCTTCTCAATTTTTTCTGCCTCGATCTCGTGGCGATCGAGAATAGCTTTTTTCTCTGGAGGGGTCTGAACGTCATTTACAGAAACGGTCAAACCAGATTTAGCAGCATAATGGAATGCTTTATTCTTGATGGCGTCCAAAGACTCCCCAACAATAGCTTTAGGATAATCTGCAGCCAACATGTCTACGATCTCGCTAAGGTCACGCTTCTTTGCAGTGTGGTTCATATACGGGAACCCTTCAGGAAGAGCTTCGTTCAAGATAACTCGGCCTGCTGTGGTTGCAGTATATTTTGCTTCAACACCATTAGAAGGGGTTTCTAGAAGATCAGGATGTCTGAAGATTATTGGTTCATGAAGAGTAATCTCACCAGCTTCATATGCTCTTTCAACCTGATGAATTCTTCGGTAAGTTTTCAAGTGATCTGCATGTTCTCCTTCTCTCATTTCTGAAAGATAGAACACACCAATAACCATGTCCTGAGTTGGAGTTACCAACGGACGACCGTGGGCAGGGGACAATACGTTGTTCGCAGAAAGCATAAGTACTCGTGCTTCTGCCTGAGCTTCTGCAGACAGTGGCAAGTGAACTGCCATTTGGTCACCGTCGAAGTCAGCGTTAAAGGCTGCACAAACTAACGGGTGAATCTGAATAGCTTTACCTTCCACAAGAACAGGCTCGAATGCCTGGATACCAAGACGGTGAAGTGTAGGTGCACGGTTGAGAAGTACAGGGTGTTCTTCAATAACGCCTTCAAGAACTTCCCAAACCTCAGAACGTTTACGTTCTACCATTCGTTTAGCAGATTTAATATTTTGAGCTAACTCAAGATCTACTAACTTTTTCATAACGAATGGTTTGAATAGTTCAAGAGCCATAATTTTAGGCAAGCCACACTGATGAAATTTCAGAGTAGGACCAACAACAATTACAGAACGACCTGAATAGTCAACACGCTTACCAAGAAGGTTCTGACGGAAACGACCCTGTTTACCTTTTAACATGTCTGACAAAGACTTCAATGGTCTGTTACCTGGACCAGTAACTGGTCGACCACGACGACCATTGTCAAACAAAGCATCCACAGCTTCTTGAAGCATACGCTTTTCATTGTTAACAATAATCTCTGGAGCACCAAGATCTAACAGCCTCTTAAGCCTGTTATTACGGTTAATAACTCTTCTATAAAGATCATTTAAGTCAGATGTAGCGAAACGTCCACCATCAAGCTGAACCATTGGACGAAGTTCAGGAGGAATAACCGGAACAACATCTAAAATCATCGCTCGAGGATCGTTTACACGAACATCATTTTCGTCTTTACGGTTAAAGGCAGCAACAATTTTTAAGCGTTTAATAGCTTTTTCACGACGTTGTTCAGAAAGCGGCTTTTGATCTTTATCTTTAGGATCAATTGCATCACGAAGTTTGATCTCTTCTTCGTCAAAATCAATTCTTTCAATTAATTGAGCGATTGAGGTAGCACCCATTCCACCTTCGAAGTAATCTCCAAAACGATCAGCCATTTCACGCCAAAGGATTTCATCTTCAATAATTTTGCGTGGGAAAAGGTCTTTGAATTCATCAAATGCTCTATCAAGAACATCAAATTCAGCTTCAAATTGTTCACGAGTCATCGCAAGTTCTTTATCAAAGGCTTTTTGACGAGCTTTGATTTCTGGATCTTTAGCTTTATCCTTTTCCATCTGAGCAACTTCAGCCTCGAAATCTTCATGCTGTTGAGCCAGCTCAACTTCAAGTTCTTTCATGATAGCTTCACGCTCAGCTGCAACTTCTGCTTCAAGGTTAGGCAGATCAGCATCACGCTTCTCATCATCAACCCAGGTGCACAAACTAGCGGCAAAATAAATTACCTTCTCTAGCTGTTTGGCTTTCAATTCTGTTTTAGGGGTAGTTCCCATCAAGAGATAAGCCAGCCAAGACCTTGTCCCTCTCAAGTACCAAATATGAACACAAGGTGCAGCTAATTCGATATGACCCATTCGTTCACGACGTACTTTAGATCGAGTTACCTCTACCCCACATCGTTCACAAATTATCCCTTTAAAGCGAACCCTTTTGTACTTACCACAAGTACATTCCCAGTCTTTGGTAGGTCCAAATATCTTTTCACAGAACAGACCGTCTTTCTCGGGCTTTAAAGTTCTGTAGTTAATAGTCTCAGGTTTCTTAACCTCACCATTAGACCACATACGGATGAAATCCGCTGCGGCTAAACTTATTTTTAACTGATCAAAATCGTTAACATCCAGCATGGCTTGAATGAACTCTCTTTCTGTGTAACTAACTAATTATTTAACGGAACCGGACATACGGGCATTATCTTCTTCGTCTGAACCACGTTCAGGCCTACTCAAGTCAATACCCAACTCTTCTGCTGTGCGGAACAGTTCATCGTCTGTTTCACGCATTTCAATTTCTTGACCATCAGAATCAAGCACTTCTATGTTCAAACATAGAGCTTGCATTTCTTTGATAAGTACTTTGAAACTCTCAGGAATACCTGGTTCAGGGATATTTTCGCCCTTGACAATGGCTTCATAAACCTTAACTCGGCCTAAGACATCGTCAGACTTAATTGTCAACAATTCTTGTAAACAATAAGCGGCACCATAAGCTTCAAGAGCCCAAACTTCCATCTCACCAAAGCGCTGACCACCAAATTGTGCTTTACCACCAAGAGGCTGCTGGGTAATCATAGAGTAAGGCCCAGTTGCACGTGCGTGAATCTTGTCGTCAACCAAGTGAGACAATTTCAAGATGTACATAATCCCGATCATGATTTTATTGTCATACTTTTCACCTGTACGGCCATCATAAACAGTTGCTTTACCATCATCGCCAACTAAGCGCTCAGTCGAATCGGCATCAGCTGAATCTGAGTTCATGTTTCGGAAAATATTCTGAATTGTTGGCTTGTCGCCAGACAACTCTTCTTCATCCCACTTCGCACCATCGAATACCGGTGTTGCTACCAATGTAGCTGGTGTTGTGAACGGACGAGTCTTAGTTTCAGTTCCTTTAACTGGAAGAGAACCAACTTGAACGTTGTCAGTTTCCCAACCCCAACGAGCTGCATAACCAAGGTGAGATTCGAGAACCTGACCAATGTTCATACGAGAAGGTACACCTAGTGGGTTAAGAATCACATCAACTGGTGTTCCATCTTCCAAGTGAGGCATATCTTCGATAGGAAGAATTCTAGAAATAACACCTTTATTTCCGTGTCGTCCAGCAAGTTTATCACCAACGCTAATTTTACGTTTTTGAGCTACATAAACACGAACTAATTGATTAACACCTGGTGGAAGTTCATGACTTTCATCACGGTTAAAGACTTTCACATCAATAACTTTTCCAACTTCACCATGAGGAACCTTCATTGAAGTATCACGAACTTCACGAGCTTTCTCACCGAAAATTGCTCGAAGTAAACGCTCTTCAGGAGTTAGTTCAGTTTCACCCTTAGGTGTAACCTTGCCAACAAGCACGTCACCGGGACGAACCTGGGCACCAACACGAATTATTCCTCGTTCATCAAGGTCGCCTAGGATATCGTCTGAAAGGTTAGGAATATCTCTAGTGATTTCTTCCGGACCAAGCTTGGTATCTCTAGCATCAATCTCGTGTTCTTTAATATGAATAGAAGTTAAAACATCATCTTTAACAAGACGTTCACTGAGGATAATAGCATCCTCAAAGTTGTAACCTTCCCAAGGCATAAACGCCACAACAAGGTTCTTACCTAAAGCAAGCTCACCATTATCAGTAGATGGCCCATCTGCAAGAATATCACCTGTCTTAAAAGATTTTCCTTCTAAAATTCTAGGCTTCTGATTAATACAGGTATCTTGATTCGAACGGTTGAACTTTAATAAGTTGTAAACCTTGCGACCAGACTTCTTATATTCAACAACCATTTGTAGACAGTCTGCAGAGATTACTACACCATCTTCTTCAGCAGCAATAGTATCTGCAGCATCTCGGGCAGCTCTTGCTTCAATACCAGTTCCAATATATGGAGCTTCAGCTGTTATCAAAGGAACAGCCTGACGTTGCATGTTTGCACCCATCAACGCACGGTTAGCGTCATCGTGTTCCAAGAAGGGAATAAGACCAGTACCGATAGATACAATTTGCTTTGGTGAAACGTCCATCATCTGAATTTCTTCAGGTGGGACTTGAGAAATCTCAGTTGTAGCACCGAAGAATACATCTCTTTCGAGCTGCAATTTCAAGTCTCTCAAAGAAGCGGCTTGTGGTGAACGTCTAGAAAGAACTTTCTTCTCGGCGAATTCACCATTAGGTTTAAGCTTAGAGTTTGCCTGAGCTACTACATATTCTTCTTCTTCATCTGCCGTCAGATAAACAATTTCATCAGAAACTTTGCCTTTAGTAACTTTGCGGTAAGGAGTCTCTAAGAAACCAAATTCATTCACACGTGCATAACTTGACAAATAACCAATAAGCCCAATGTTTGGACCTTCAGGAGTTTCAATCGGACACATTCTTCCATAGTGGCTGAAGTGAACGTCTCGAACCTCGAAACCAGCGCGCTCTCTTGAAAGACCACCTGGTCCTAATGCAGAGAGCCTACGACGGTGAGTTAATCCAGACAAAGGATTAACCTGGTCCATAAACTGACTTAGCTGAGAAGTACCAAAGAACTCTTTGATAGAAGCAACAACTGGCCTGATATTAATAAGAGTCTGCGGAGTAATAGCCTCAACATCTTGAGTGGTCATTCGCTCACGAACAACACGTTCCATACGAGAAAGACCAATACGAACCTGGTTCTGTATTAGTTCACCAACAGAACGAATACGTCTATTAGCAAAGTGGTCTTGGTCATCCAACCTGTAACCAGGCTCTGCAATCATAAGATGCAACAAGTAAGAAGCAGAAGCTAGAACTTCACAACGAGAAAGTATTGGTTGATCAGATTCTGGCATGTCCATATCGAGCATTGGGAAAAGCTTTTGCAACTTCTCAAGCTCAGGACCTAATTTACGATTTAATTTATAACGGCCAACTCGAGAAAGGTCATAACGACGGTTCTCGAAAAAAGCTGTTCTTAAATATGAACGAGCAGCCTCTAAAGTAGGTGGTTCTCCTGGACGGGCTCTTTTGTATATTTCTACAACAGCTTCGTCTTGAGTTACTGAGATTTCTTTATCTTTTTCCCATTGACCTTCAAGGAATTCAAAGTGCTTAACAAATGCATCCAAGAAACCTGGAGCGTTAGCTTCGTCATAACCTAATGCTCTTAACATTGTGAATAATGAAATTCGACGTTTACGAGCTACACGAACACCAGCAGTAGGATCTTTACCTGGCTTTTGCTCTACATCAAATTCAATCCATTCACCACGGTATGGGTGAATAGTGCCTTTAACCATTTGGTGTTTGGCAAGGTTACGCAAACGGAAACGCTCACCCGGTTCAAAGATAACTCCAGGAGATCGGACTAGCTGAGAAACAACCACCCTTTCAGTTCCGTTGATAACAAAAGTTCCGTTTTCTGTCATCATTGGGAAATCGCCCATGAAAACAGTTTGTTCTTTAATTTCACCTGTAGTTGAATTGATGAAACGAGCACGCACAAATATAGGTGCGGCGAAGGTCATGTCTTTTTCTTTACACTCTTCAACAGTGTGCTTAGGAATAGGGATCAGATCTTCATCAGTTGGATCAAACTCCAACTCGAGCTGTAAAGTCTCTGTATAGTCCTTGATAGGGCTGATATCTCTATAGGCATTCGCCAAACCCTCCTCTAAGAACCATTTAAAAGAATCTTTCTGAACTGATATCAGATTTGGAAGCTCTATAATTTCTTCAAGTTTTCCAAACGAATAACGGTCACGGGCAACTGTACGTGCAGGCAAAGGACACCACCAAATTAAATAAAGGGCAAGAAATACGAACAAAAGCAGAACTAAAGCTGAATATAAGAAGACTATAAATCAAAAATAAGACAGCAATAAGTAAGGCTTGTCAAGCATATGCATATAAATTTCATCTAGCAACTAAACACCAGGAAATATCAAAAGAAATATGAGGAATTTCGAATTGTAAATGATATTAGAACATTAATACTAAATTTGCTACTCAATTTAACATAAAACTGATCAAACTCTAATCAGTTGTTTTCTAAAAACCAATTGGACTAAGAATGCGACCAGGTAGGTCAAACCAGCAAGTACTAATAGCTGATTATTTTCAAACACAGATAACAACAGGCCAAATATTAAGGCACCAGAAGCTTGCGCCAATCGAATTATGGCTACCCCACATAACATGGCTGTTGCCCTGACATGTTGAGTAGCGCTACTAACAACTAGCTCTTGTAAAGTTGCAACACTTGCACCTTCAGCAAACCCAAATATTACTGCGCCCATGTAGACCATTGATAATGAGGTGGAAAAACCAACAACTAAGTTACCAAGAGAAAAAAGAACAGTGCAAAATAATATTAACTTCCGAGCCCCTAATTTTTTTCTGATTTTGCTTAAATAGATACCGGCGACAGTTGTAGAAAATGCGGCAACTGCATACACAGTGGAGCGCTGTGATTCTGACATCTGATATTTGTCTTTCAAAAAATCGGGTAGAACGGTTAATAACGCTCCGAAGATCATAAAGAAAATTAAGAAAAGCATAACCAAACTTAGTTGAAACCTTGAATCCCTTATTAATAACCGAGCAGCCACAAGCTGTTCTGAAAAATTGCCAGAAGATTTGCGTTTAACCTCGGGCAGGAACTTCCAAATGACCACAGAAGCAATAACTCCGATCGACATTGGAATAACTGCAACCCTCCAACCAAACGATTCCGCCAGGTAGCCACCTATTAGAGGAAGAATCATCAACCCGGTTGAAATGACTGCAGAGTTGTACCCAATATATTTAATTCGATCTTTACCTTCCCAGAAATCAGCAATAGATGTAATGACTAAACCAATGAGCCCTGATGAGCCACAACCAATAAGAACTCTAGAGAAAAGGAACAGCTCAAAACTATTTGCTAAGTAACCTACAATTCCACCCAACCCAAAGATCAACAATGAAACAGACATTATTTTTCGCCTGCCCAAACGGTCAGCCAAGAAGCCAAGGCTTGGGGCAATAAATACAGCCGGCAAAGAACTTAAAACAAGAATTAAGCTTCTGGCAAAATCGTTCTTATTAAACTCTTCAACAATCTCTGGAGTCGAAGAAGCAATTAGCGTTGTGGACATGACCGAAATCATTGAAACCATAAACAACAAAGGCAGAAGAGACTTGGAAACTAGTTTAGACACAACCTTCTATTGTAAGTGTCTGAATAAGGTTTCGGTTAACCCTAATCAATGATTTGAAACAAAAAAGTAGGGCCCCTACTTCAGGACCCTACTTTTCAACTAATGTAATTGTTTAGGACTTCACACAACAGCTATAATTCTCGAGAAACCCCAAGGTTATATTCATCATAGATTCCCAATCGAGTGTGCAAGCACGGGTTGGGAATGACTGCTGGAGTACTGTCCCTGTGATTACTTAAGTTCTACTGAACCACCAGCAGCTTCAATTTTAGCTTTAGCAGCTTCTGCTTCTTCTTTAGTAGCGCCTTCAACTACAGGAGCTGGAGCTTTCTCTACTAAGTCTTTAGCTTCTTTTAGGCCAAGGCTTGTAAGTTCACGAACAGCTTTGATTACGCCAATTTTCTTGTCGCCTGCAGCAGTTAATACTACATCAAATTCTGTCTGAGCTTCAGCAGCATCGCCACCAGCAGCAGGAGCAGCAGCAGCAGCTGCAGGAGCTGCAGCAGAAACGTCGAACTTTTCTTCGAACTCTTTAAGAAGTTCTGAAAGTTCTAACACGCTCATGCTTGCTATTGCTTCTAATATGTCGTCTTTTGTTTTTGTTGCCATGATTATTTATTCCTTTTCGTCTTTTGTTTCAGGTTCTGCATCAGATTTAGTTTCGTTTGATGCAGGTTCAGCTTCAGCGTCTTTCGCTTCTGCTGGTTTGGACTCAGAATCTTCAGTTGATTCTGGAGTAGTTTCAGGTGCAGCTTGTTCAGTTGCTTCTGGAGTTGAATTGTCTGTTTCAGTTTCTGGTGTTACAGAATCTTCAGCAGCAGCTGGTTTTTCAGCAGCATCTGCTTCAGCAGCATCTGCTTCAGCAGCATCTGCTTCAACAGCAGCTTCGACTGGAGCAGGTTCACTTTCAGGAGCACCTGGGGCGCCACCTTTTTCAATAAGTGCTTGGAGACCGTATGCAAAATCTCTTGGCAATGCTTGAAGCAAGCCAGCAAATTGCTGCATAGGTGCTGCCAATAAACCGGCGAATTTTGCAAGCAAAACTTCGCGTGGTTCAACATCAGCTAGTTGGTTAATACCTTCAGCATCTATAACTTCACCGTCAAAATAGCCACCTTTAATGACTAGTTCTGGGTGAGCCTTGCCGAAGTCGCGCAATGTTTTAGCGACAGTTACAACATCGCCTTCTGAACCATCAGGCTTTTTCTCAGTAAAAGTTAAAGCTGTTGGCCCCAAAAGGTGATCTTTAAAATCTAAGCCAGCTTCATCAGCAGCTCTTCTAACTAAAGTATTTTTATATACTTTGTAGTAGCCGCCTGATTCACGAAGTTTAACTCGCAACTCAGATAATGCAGTGACGCTCAAACCACGATATTCGGTTACCATCACAGAAGAAGCTGAACTAAATCGTTCTTTAACTTCTTCTACAGCAGCGACCTTTTCTGGTCTTGGGTTATCCATTGCACCTCCTTTCAATTAATTGGTTATTATCGACATCTTCCGCCGACCAATACACCAATTTGAAAGCAGAGCTAACACAAAGATGAAAAGATCGCCTGCTTAGGATTTATGGCAACAAGTTGCCTACCTGAGGTCTAGGGCGAAAAGAATTTATTACAGCTGTCTATACTACAGGGAATCTCAAAAAACGCTCTAAATCTGCTATTCCAAGCTAGACAATGTTCTAAATCATTCAAATAATCTATATTTATTCTATGACTTATAAGAAACAGACAGATGACAACAGTATGACATCTGATACTCTACGGATCCAGTAAGCGTTCTAAACGTCTAACGATGTAGTCACTCAAGCAAATAAGGAGAGAAAAATGCAAAAGAGACTAATAGCAATAGGGTTGGCCGCTTCGTTAAGTGCGCTGGCCTGTACCGATACAGTAGAGACACCAACTGAAACTACTGAAACAACTATATCTGCGAGTAGTGGGGGTAGCCAATTTGCGCTATCAGCATCTACTTGGGATTTGACACATGTTGTAATAGATGGCAAAAAGATAGAACCTGCTAACCCAGTGACTATCAAGTTTAGTGAAGGTGAGAACTTAACCGTAACAGGTTCAGCTGGATGCAATACTTACACCGGAACTTGGGAACTGCCACAAGTTGAAGACAACTCAGAAGTTGATCCAGAAGACGTGGTTGACACTGATGAGGGCAAAGACACCCCCGAAGTAAATGAAGCACCAGTAAATCCAATCATAATTTCTGATGTGTTTTTAACTGAGAAAGCCTGCACAGACTCTGTTGACTTTGCAGAATACATAACTTTATTGAGTGATGTTGAATCATGGTCTGTATCTGAAAAAGGTTTGTCTTTACAAACCAGCGATGGTAACGAAGCAGTAGCAACAGCTGAAGAGACCGAAATCGAGTTAGACACTGAAGCAAGTTCAGAATTAGCTGAATAACCATAGAAACAAAAAAAGGGGTTTGAGTCCAATTGGACTCAAACCCCTTTTAATTTATTAAATATTTATTAGTTTATGGCTGAGTCACCAATTTCAATTTGGACACGCCTGTTCTTAGCTTTGTTTTCAGGAGTATCATTCGCTGCGATTGGTTTAGATTCACCAAACCCTACAACAGTTACACGATCAGCATTAAAATTATTTTGAGTAGCTTGGTTAGCTGCCCCTACAATAATATTTTTTACTGATTGAGCTCTTCTTTCGCTCAATGACTGGTTTAAGGCATCATCGCCATCAGAGTCTGTATGTCCAGTAATCTTCATTTGATATACGTTACCTAAAAGCAGTCTTGAAACTTGACCTAAAGCCTCTTGGAAAGCAGGAGGGACTTGGTCTGACCCTGATGCAAACTTTAATAATTGATCTTCACCTAATGCAACTGTTAAACCACCATCTCCAACATTGTATTCAAAATCTCCAAACGGAATCCAGGGAGCTGAACCTAATGGACTCTGCAAGTAACCGATAGTCCCAGCATTAATCGCAGGGTTAACTTCAGTAACGATGTTTAAGTCTGTTATACCCATCTGATTATTTGGGCCATAAAGTGCTCCAACAGTTGTTTGAACCGTTTGGAGTGTAGATTCAGAAGAAGCTTCGATAGAAACATCTGCAATACCATTTTTGATTTTTACACTTGTTTTTGGATAAACAGGATTTGCAATTACTGTTAGATTATCTGTAACTTCTGGGAACACCTGCATCTGCTCTATCTGACCAAGTAAAAGTGCCTTGGCTTGAGGAGAGTCAATTGTTCCATTTAGAGTCATTGTGTCAGAAGTTAAAGTGATGTCTCCGTTTACTAGAAGACGGATTAAACCATTTAACCTTGGTGCTAGCTGAACCCAAGGAGCAGGCTCGAGTTCATCATTAAATTTTACGTCTACATCTAACCTATCTTTAAATACTAGATCGTTTAAACCACCTGCAAAAAACAGAGCGACGTTATCGTTATAAGCTTTTACAGAATCTTCATCTGGCAAGGTACCAGAAACAGTTAACTTATAATCATCCATCACAAGACGCATACCGAGTTCATCAGTTGATGCTTCAACCGGAACTGTTTCAGCAGCAGCTTCAGCTGAGTTGCCATCAGTTGTGTTCTTTGTCACAGCTTTACTTTCACTAGCAAGCTCGCTTTCCCCACCGCTATTAATAAGTAGATAACCACAAGCGGCTATTAATGCAAGCAACAAAGCAGAAAGCAGCCAAACAATTGGACCTTTCCCCGATGATTCTTTTTCTTCTTCTTGAAAATTGTTTTCAAACATGACCACACACCCAACGTAAAAGTTTTAATATAAGAAATACTAGTCTACTTGCCCATGCTTGTAATGCCACACCGAGGGGTTAACTACATCTATTTACACTAAAACCTATCGGCAGCTAATATCCCAAGGTTTAATTAATAATCTTTTATAGATTTGTTCTAGGTTTCTAATTATCTAAATATGAGATCCCCACTTTCGTGAGGATGACGGGGAATTCTTGAGGACGACGGGGAATTCTTGAGGATGACGGGGAATTCTTGAGGATGACGGGGAATTCTTGAGGACGACGAGGAATTCTTGAGGACGACGAGGAATTCTTGAGGACGACGGGGAATCCTTGAGGACGACGAGGATACGAGAAAACGACCAGGATACGAGAATAAAGGTTTGGAGTGGGTTACGCTTCTAGCTAGCTATTGAATCCATAAATGCCCACGAGGTTCTGTGGATTGAGCATGCGCC
>Ga0209828_1002605_pt1 | contig 14707 bp, 7 predicted proteins | sample MaitaG_FD_187429 | JGI IMG/M metagenome (GOLD analysis project Ga0209828, IMG submission 187429) | Marine algal microbial communities from Maine, USA - Maine_Asex2 metaG (SPAdes) (version 2) | ecosystem: Host-associated > Algae > Red algae > Unclassified | place: Maine, USA | collected 2015-01-05 | reverse complement strand
TGGAGGATCGCTCGTTATCGGCGGGGCCGGCCCGATCGGGGGTGGCAACAGATCTTGGTCTTGCACATCGTTGACCACGACTTCGTGGCTCGTATACCACCCGTTGTCGTTGTCGGCGATTGCCTTGATGTCGTCGTGGCGGGTGGGTATCCACATGCCACCAAAGCGCTCGGTGTGCGCGACCGGGCATGACGACCGCAACTCGTCCCAGATCTGGGGCGCGTTAGCCGCATAGTCAGGATGCGTGTGATCAAAATCAGTTGCCCAGTCGGCGACAGGGGCTTTTTCGACACCGGCCGAGGGGGCGTCGGCCTGTTCATCAATACTCATGTGGGCTCTGCGATCTAACGTCTGGGCGTGCGGAGCGGCCAATAGCGGCCGTTATTGAAGCCCAGCATAGGACCATTCGTCAGCGCTTAGTGACCGGCGTCACGCCGCCGCTGCGGCGCCGTCGCCCCGGCGAACGACCAGCGCTGCGCCATCACCTGGCGCGCCACCCTCGATGTCGTCACCAGAATCCTTAGTGGCACCATCGTCGACGTCAACGACCACGGCGGAGCCCTCGGGATACTCGCCCTCGAGCAGCTGACGTGCGATCTTGTCGGCGAGCTCGCGCTGGATGACGCGCTTGAGCGGCCGAGCGCCGAATGCGGGGTCATAGCCGAGCTCGGCGATACGTTCGCGAGCCGCGTCGGTGACCTGTAGTTCGAGCTTGCGTTCGCTGAGGCGACGCTCAAGACCCTTGAGCTGAATGTTCACGATCTCGACCAGGTCAGAAATCTCAAGAGCGTCGAACCGAACGATATCGTCGATGCGGTTCACGAACTCGGGCTTGAAGTAGTCCTTGGGATCGATCGGAAGATTGCTGGTCATGATCAACACGACGTTCGTGAAATCGACCGTGCGACCCTGACCATCGGTGAGACGGCCGTCGTCGAGTAGCTGGAGCAGCACGTTAAACACGTCGGCGTGCGCCTTCTCGATCTCATCGAGCAGAACCACCGAGTACGGGCGTCGACGCACGGCTTCGGTGAGCTGACCGCCCTCGTCGTACCCGACGTAGCCAGGGGGCGCGCCGATCAACCGGCTGACCGAGTGCTTCTCCATGTATTCGCTCATGTCGATGCGCACCATCGAGCGTTCGTCGTCAAACAAGAAGTCGGCGAGCGAGCGGGCCAGCTCGGTCTTGCCGACCCCGGTTGGGCCGAGGAACATGAACGAGCCGATCGGCTTGTTCGGGTCGCTCAGACCGGCACGGCTGCGGCGAATCGCGTTCGCGACAACTTCGACTGCGTCGCGTTGGCCGACAACGCGCTCGTGCAGTACCGATTCGAGACGAAGCAGCTTCTGCACTTCGCCCTCCATCAAGCGGGCAACGGGAACGCCCGTCGACCGACTGACCACCTCGGCGATGTCTTCTTCGTCAACTTCTTCCTTGAGCATCTTTCGCTCAGACTGCAAGCCGTCGAGCACTGAGGTGGCATCGTCGATGGCCTGTTCGAGTTCGGGAGCTCGGCCGTAGCGAATCTCGCTCGCAGCTGCGAGGTCACCGGAGCGTTCGAGGTTCTCAGCCTCGATGCGGGCACCCTCAAGGGCCTCTTTGAGCTCGCGGATTGTGGTAATCGCTTCTTTTTCGCCTTGCCAGTGCGCTTGCATACCAGCAAGGTCTTCGCGCAGGTTCGCGAGCTCTTCATCGAGGGTCGCCAACCGTTCGGCTGAAGCGCGATCATTCTCTTTCTCGAGCGCCACTCGCTCGATTTCGAGCTGGCGAATGCGACGGTCAACGACGTCGATCTCGTCAGGCATCGAGTCGATCTCGATGCGCAGCTTTGAACCAGCCTCGTCGACCAAGTCGATTGCCTTGTCGGGCAAGAAACGCCCCGTTATATAGCGGTCGCTGAGAATGCCAGCGGCGATCAAAGCAGAGTCTTGAATGCGCACGCCGTGGTGCACTTCGTAGCGCTCTTTGAGGCCTCGCAGAATAGCGATCGTGTCTTCGACCGAGGGCTCTTCGACCAGCACTTGCTGGAACCGACGGGCCAAGGCCGGGTCTTTCTCGACGTACTTGCGGTACTCGTCGAGGGTGGTTGCGCCAATCATGCGCAGCTCGCCACGAGCCAGCATTGGCTTGAGCATGTTGCCGGCATCCATTGCGCCCTCGGCGCCACCAGCACCGACCACGGTGTGCATCTCGTCGATGAACGTGATCACCTCGCCGTCCGCGTCGGTGATCTCTTTTAGCACTGCTTGCAGTCGTTCTTCGAACTCGCCGCGGTACTTGGCACCGGCTAGCATCGACGCGAGGTCGAGCGAGATGACCCGCTTGTTCTTGAGGCCTTCGGGCACGTCGCCTTCGACGATGCGCCGAGCCAAACCTTCGACGATGGCGGTCTTGCCGACGCCGGGTTCGCCGATGAGCACCGGGTTGTTCTTGGTTCGGCGGCTCAGCACCTGAATGGTGCGGCGAATCTCATCGTCGCGGCCGATGACCGGGTCGAGCTTGCCTTCGGCGGCGACCTTGGTGAGGTCTCGGCCGTACTTCTCAAGCGACTGATAGGTGTCTTCGGGATTCTGCGTAGTCACCCGCTGGCTGCCTCGCACTTCGCCGAGCGCTTCGAGCAACACCTTGGTCTCGACGCCGACCCGTTCGTTCATCGCCAGCAGCAAGTGCTCGGTCGACAGATACTCGTCGGTCAGGTCCTTGCGAGCCTCATCGGCGTTGGCCAAAACCCGCTTAAGTTCCTTGTTCATCGACGGCTGCTCACCGCCGTATGCACTGGGCAGCTTTGCGAGGCGGTCTTCGATTGTGTTGCGCAACGACAGCGGTGAAACCCCAACCCGCTGCAAAATTGGAAGCACCACGCCCTCGGCTTGGCCCAGCAGGGCGGCGAGCACGTGATCGGGGGTCAGTTCGGGGTGGCTACGTGCGGTGGCGAGTTCGATTGCGGCTTGAACGGCTTCGGTGGTCTTGTGGGTCCATTTGGTGGGATCAACGGCCATGAGGTTCTTTCGGCTCCTTGAATATCAGCTTCAGTATCACGCAGAAATCTGACGGAAGTACCCGCCAGGGTTCGAGGTCCCCGCGTGACCTAACCCTGCAACACAGAAAACCTGCGTCTATTCCACTCAGGTTTTTCGCTGTGACTGCGGATTGTCGGGGCGCAGGATTCGATGCGTCGTGGCAGGTCACAACAACTGTGACCACCCGCACGTGCGGTGTGTGCGGTGCCTAACAGAAGCGCGGGGTGCTTCAAGAGGATGATGGGCAGACCCCATCCATATCGGCGGAAGGCACCCCATGACGACGAACTGGCAGGACCCGCAAGCAGCGGCTCCACCTCCACAGAACCACAACAGCAACAACCCCAAGAAGAGGTTCGCACTCGTTGCGGTCCTTTTGGTCGTTATCGCAGGACTGGCCGCAGCGGCTGGCCTGGTGATGGCGAACCGCAGCGACGACGGAGGCAACGTTGCCGACGACGCGCAATACGTCGTCATGGACGCACCGAGCACCACCCCGGTGTTCGAGCCCGCCTTTGCGGCCGGCGATGACCCATTCTTCCCCCTCGACACCCAGCTCATTGCCTACCAGGCCGAGGCTGAGGAAGAGATCGCTGCCCAAGTCGCCATAGCGCAGGCTGAGGCGGAACCGGGCGAAGACATTGTCGTGCCCGTCTTCGACGTCGCCGAACTCGAAGAGAACGTGAAAACCGGTCTCTATGGCGGCACCGAAGAGAACACCTGTGACCCCGAGCGACTCATCTCGTTCTTGATCGCTCACCCAAAGATCGGTGAAGCATGGGCCCAGGTGCAGGGCATCGAGTTCAACGAGATCCCTGAATACATCCGTGGGCTCGAAGTTCGCGTGCTGGCCGCCGACCTCGCCGTGCAGAACCACGGCTACGACGTCACCACCCAGAGCGCGTATGCGATCGACTCGGTGCTGGCCGCCGGCACCGCCGTGCTGGTCGACGAGAACGGCGACGTTCGCACCCGCTGCTACTGCGGCAACCCGATCGTGCCGAAGCCGCCGGTCAACTACATGCCGCCGCGTTGCATCATTTGGGGAGCATCGGTCTTCACCGTGCCAGGGGGCACAGACCGCCGCGACAACGCACCAACCGACGTACTACTGACCGGCCGCCAGGCCCTGCGCCCCGACGGCGCAGTCTGGGTCGAAGTCAAGTGGGGCACCAGCGAAGACCAGAGCGGTTGGGTCCGCCACGACTGGGTCCGCAACCACTACTGCCCACCGCCAACCTACGACTACGAATGCCCGGGTCCAGATGAAGTGCCCGTCTACGGCAACGACAAGACCACGGTGGTCGGCTTCGTGACCGGCACCCTCGACCTGCATGATGGTCCAACCGAGATCTATGCACCGATTGAGGCAGTAAGCACCGGCGCTGGCGATGTGACAATCGAAGATGGATTCCTGTTGATCCACTTCACCCGGGTCGGCCCATCGAACAACGGTTGGGTCAACACCGACGACCTCAATCAAGACGACGAAAACTGTCACCACATTCCCCAGTGCGTCGAGATCACGCAGAACGTGCGCAGCCGCCCCGGCGGCGCTGATCTTGGCCCTGGCTACAGCGGCAAAATGTGGGTCGAGTACACCGGCAAGTTTGCGCCCGAGAACCGGGCCTACACCGAAGTTCGACTGCTCGACTTTGGCAGCCAGGTCGGTTGGATCGCTCCGCTCTTCGTAACGAACCTTGCACCTCAAGAGTGCGACGACACGCCGATCAATAACTGCGTCGACCGGGCCATCGTCTACGAAAACAGCACCGGCGCCGACCAAATCGGCACCCTGAACAACGCTGAGGTCATCATTCTCAGCGCTGTGCCCCAAGACGGTCGCATCAACATCAACATGGCGCCAGGCGGACCCGAAGGCTGGGTCGACGAAGGCAACTTCATGGGCGGCTGGAACAAGTGTGAGCCCGTGCCCGAGTGCTACGAGACCGCTGGCGATGCCTACACCATCTTCGAGACCGACGGTGCGGTGCTTCCGATGGACGCCACGCCAAGGATCATTGGATTGGTCGGCAAGCGAGCCGAAACGGCCAACCCAAAGGGCCCGTATCTTCGCATCGAAGAAGGTGGCGTGCGCTACTGGATCCTTGCCGGTGAGCTCGTGCAACTGCTGCCCGAAGAGTGCGAGCTCGACGCTGAATGCCCAGATCCGTACCCCGACTTTAGCGACGAGACCATCACAGAGATCACCCTGCTTGGCGCAGGCCCCCTACGTTTCGTCAAGGCCCAGAATCCCGATTCTGACGTACAGCGTGGGCCCGATCCGAACAACGGCGGCGAGACCCCGACCAATGAGTGCTGTGTCACGGCTCTGTTCAACACCAAGGACGATCTTGACCCATCGGGCACGTCAGTGCCTCGGGTGGTCACCGTTATCGCCACAGACAACGCCGACCCTGACCTGGCCTGGTACACCACCAGCGACAGCGACTACTTCCAACGCATCCACGTTGCAGTATCGGCAGACGCCTGCACTCCCGAGTGCCCCGAGTACGAGGGCGGCGACGATGAGATAACCATGGACGACGTGCTCGACAATCCCAAATTTGGAAGCATTGCCTACACCAAGGTCACGCCGGAGCAAGCGGTCAAGTACCCCGGCGATTGGCCGGGTGAGCGCCCGGGCGACGGATGCTGCGTGAACGAGCTGCACGTCGGCATCGACACCGGCAACTTAATCCCATTCCCCGAGTTCGTAACTGTTGAAGCCGGCCCGCTTTCGGGTCCAGGCGGGGAGGACTGGTTCCGGACCGACACCGGTCAGCACTTCCCCGAAGGGGCAGTGACGAATCCTGCTGAGTGCGAACGTGACATCGATTGCCCAACCTCAAGCTTTCGCGACCTCATCGACGAGATCGGCAAGATCGGCGGAATCGACAACGTAGGTATCAGGGGCCCTGGGTTCGCTTCGAGCGAGTCCTATGTCAAATCACTGTTGCCTGAGGGCTTCAATCCGTGCTGTGTCGACGCTGACTCCGTGCTCTACGACGGACCTGGCACCGAACCAGGGGACGCAACGACCGAGCCTCGCTTGGTGACAATCGAAGATGTTTCACCCGACGGCATGTGGGTAAAGGTGCTTTTCCTCGATGACCTCACCCCTTCGTGGGTGAGCGTTGACGCTTTGGTCCCAACGAGCGAGTGCGACACCGACGATGCTGAGTGCCCTCGCCAGTCGACGACCTACAACGAGGACAAAGAGCTCCTGTGCTGCGTGCAGCTAGAAGACGGCTCGTTCGAGCTGGTACCTGTGGACGAGATCACCGATGAAACGATGTTCGCTGACGAGGGTCGTTGCATCAACAACGACAACCCGTGCGAGTCCCCGACGACGGTGCGTAGGCCAGGACAAGGTCGAACCGACGCCTGCTGCATCGAAGGCGACGACGGCTCTGAGCTGGTCACAATCGACGAGCTCGATGAAGACATGGTCCAGGTGCCAGCCGAGTACTGCGAGCCAGTGATCGAATGCCCTGGGCTTGACAACAACTTTGCCATCAACGTAGGGAATGCGGGACCGCTCGAATGCTGTGTCACCGTGAACGGCGCAACGGTCAAAGTGACCCTTACTGGCAATCGCCAAGAGGTTCCTAGTCCCGGTAGCGGTGTGTGGGAATACGAGGTGGTGCCAGGCGATGTTTGGTACCTCGCATCGGAGTTCGAGCCGGACAAGTTCTGCTTCGATCCCCCGGCTGTATCGGTTCCGCCGGTTCCCGAGCCAACGAGGCCGCCAGTGCCCACCACACCTCCTGTTGTACAGGATCCGTGTGCCGGCCAAGGTGGCGACACCGACGGCGACGGTGTGTGCGATAACCGAGACAACTGCGACAACGACCGCAACCCCGGTCAAGCCGACAAAGATGACGACGGTGCAGGCGATGCCTGTGACCCGTCTGACGATCGGTGCAGGCTCTACGGCGGCGACGCCGACGGTGACGGCATCTGCGACGACAACGACCCTTGCAGCGCCCCAGATCGCGACGGCAACGGCTACCAAGACGACTGCGAACCAGCGTGTGCCGACGTCGATCAAGACGACGTCTGCGACGACGACGACCTCTGCCCAGGCGTGTTCAACCCAGGCAATACCTACCCCTACCAAGACGGCACGTCATGTGTCGAAGGTCCGGTCTGCGACCTCGGCGACCAAGACGACGACCAGGTGTGCGACGACATCGACATTTGCCCAGGTGTCTACAACCCCGGCAACACGTATCCCTACGACGGCTCTTGCACGCCGCCAGCAACGTGCTCGGACCGTGATGGCGACACGTTCTGCGACAAAGATGACTTGTGCCCCGACCTGTTCACTTCGTTCAACGAGTATCCGTTCCCGAACAACCCCACCGGCAATCCGTGCGTTCCCGACGACTTCCTTTCTGGGGGCAACGGAACTCTGGACTCGGGCGGAGCCGCTGGCACCGGGGCGACGGCACCGGGCACAACGTTTAGCCCGGGAACGTTCACCCCATCGTTCGATCTGCCACCACTGGTGCTGATCCCCGAAGAGGATGAGCTGTTCTGATGAGCCAACGGTTCCACTAACCCTACAACACAGAGCGGAGCGGTCTTCGGGCCGCTGCGCTCTCCCCCTTTTCCTATGACGAGTAGTCTCACACCCTGTGAAGAACAGGCTGCGGCGCCGATGATTGACATCCCCGGCTATCGCGACTTCGAGTTGATTGGCACGGGCGGCTTCGCTCAGGTCTACAAGGCACACCAGCTCTCGGTCGGGCGAGAGGTCGCGATCAAGGTGCTGAGTGATCCGGCGCCCGACGCCGACCTCGTGCGTCGCTTCGAGCGCGAAAGCAAAGCGGTGGGCGCGCTGTCGTGGCACCCCAACATTGCTGCGGTAGTCGATGCTGGCACGACGAAGGTTGGTCAGGCGTGGATTGGCTTTGAGTTGCTGACCGGAGGCACTCTTGAGGACAAGATTGCTAACGGACCGATGCCGTGGCGCGAAGCAGTCGCTTCGATGATTCAGATTGCCGACGCCGTTGAAGCGGCTCATCGCGAAGACGTGCTACACCGCGATATCAAGCCAGCCAACATATTGCTCAACCGGCTCGGCGACGCAAAGTTGGCTGACTTCGGCATCGCCTCGATGCAAGACGGCAACAAGACTGAGACCGGCCAGCTTGCGACCACCGTCGCCCATGCGGCCCCCGAGCTGTTCGATGGCGCACCCTCGTCTCGCGCCACTGACGTGTACGCGTTGGGGTCGACGCTGCACAACCTGGTGACTGGCACTGCTCCGTTTCAACCGCAGGCAGGCAGCCCGATCGCGACGGTGATCCGACGTATCGCCACCGATGCCCCACCCACGCCCGACCCCGAGCTCGTGCCAGCGCCAGTCGCCGGCGTCATCGCTCACGCTCTCGCGAAACAGCCCGACTACCGACCCCGATCTGCACACGCGTTTGGCCAAGCGTTGCAGCAGATCCAACGAGCCGCCGGCCTCGGGGTAACAGCAATGCCGGTGAGCGACGCCGCCCCCGCTCAACCAACGGCCAGCCCGCAGTCAGATGATGCCCTTCGAGAACAGCAGTCACCGACCACCTTTACACCCGCGCCCGAACAACCTGGCCCATCGCAGGCCCCAGCCGGGCGAGGCACAACTCGCCTCGTCGTTGCGCTCGCCGGTATTGCGGTGCTCTTGGCTGCTGGGCTCGGCGGGGCTCTGCTGTTCGATGCTCGCACCGGCAACTCATCGATCCTTGGTGTCACCGCTGGCGGGGCTCGCGTCGTCGATATCAACGTTCTGCTCGACACCCAAATGATCGACTTTCCCCCGACGAACGCGATCGACGGCGACCCAACGACCGACTGGGGCATTGCTCGAACGATGGCCACCGGCAACAACATCGTTGGCACGAGTTACGTGCTCGCATTCGATGACCAGGTCACCGTGAGCTCAGTCGGGATCACCAACGGCCAGAACTCCTCGTTTGCTCGCGTGAGAGAGCTGGTATGGGGCACAAGCTTCTCTGCGCTCAACGACGGAAATGAAACGCTACGTCAACAGATTCCTAACGAAGCCGGAAACTTTGTCGAATCGGTCTCAGCCACGACGAATCAGTTGGTGCTAGTCATTGCCGACGTGCATGATGCAGACGCTGAGGCAGCGGGAATTGCCGAGATACTGATCGAAGTGCGGGACCCATGAAGCAACGACATGAGTGCACATGAGTGACGGTGAGCGCCAAGCGGCGGCCGCAGCACAACTCGTTGAGCACATCGATGCTGATGGCACGGTGATCGAGGTTGTGACGCGGGCCGAGATGCGGGCTCGGGCGCTGCGCCACCGGTCGGTGTATATCGCTGTGCTCGACAGTCACGATCGTTTGCTCGCACATAAGCGCGCACCCTGGAAAGATGTGTTTCCCGGTGCTTGGGATCTCGCCTTCGGTGGTGTCTGTGACGTTGGCGAACCCTGGCAGACGTCGGCCGAACGCGAGCTGCTCGAGGAAGCTGGCGTCAGCGGCGCGCTACGCGACTGCGGGCCCGTGTACTTCGACGCCCCAGGCGTTGCCCTCATCGGCCGCCTCTATGTCTGTCGCCACGACGGCCCATTTTCATTCGACGATGGCGAAGTGAGCGACGCCCAATGGGTGTCGCTGCCAGAACTAGCCGAGTTCGTTCGTGCCAACACCGTTCCGCCCGATTCAGCCCACATCGTTACCGTCGCAGCGCTCACTTCGTCATCGGGCGTTGGCGCTGGTGTGGAACTAGAGTCTCGGAACGATCGGCAATCTTCAGAGGAGCCCCAATTGACCACCGATCTGACCGCTGCGAGCGTCCGACCTTCGGGTCGAGATGGCATGGCAGCGCGCACGGCCGCGGGCTTCGTTGCCCTCGGCAGCGCTGACGCCGCGCCGCTTTTCACATGGATCGACGAGCATCAACACTCAACCGGTCTCATCGAAGAGCTGGCTACCGAGATCACGACCCAAGCTCCTGGTGCTTTCTCGATGCTCTTCACTGCGAGGGGGCAACCATGGCTTCTGGCCTGGGGTGGCGCATCGACCTTGGTCGACGGTCCAACGGCTCGGTTCGTGATTTCACCGACCGACGGCAAGCTCCTAGTCCACGAACTCGGTAGTAGCGCCGAAGACGCAAGCATTGTGATGAGCACCGCCCCCATCGGCGACGAGGTTCCGTGGTCTCCCATCGAGCTGTCCGAAGGTTCGATGCCGGCCGACACCGTGAGCATCGCGTTCAGCGATGCTTCCGACGACGACTCGCTTATCGTTCCCTTGGTGGCGCCTCGCAGCACCACCCCCGAACCGGCCGCGGTGACCCCAGCGGCACGTCCACAGGCGCCTCTGCTACCCGACGATGCACCGACCGAGCTGCCTATTGATGCCACGCCAAGCATTAGCGACGAGCCCCAGCCACAGGTCGTGCTCGGTGGCGCCACGGCCGACTTCGATCAACCTGTTGATGTAACCGACGCCGCCGCCCCGATCGACATACCGATCGTCACGCCGCTCGTCGCGCCCTCAGTGCCGCCCGAGTTCGCGCCACCCACCCAGTCACCGTTCTCGTCACAGGTTGGGTCCGACGCAGCGGTCGCACCCGGGCCCGAAGCACCCCAAGCACCCGAAGCACCTCAAGCAACAGAGCCACCTCCGCTAGCACCGTCACTGGTGCCACCGGCGGCACCGCCGCTCGGGGCTATGACTGCGCCAGCTGGGCCAACAATGGTCCTCGGGGTGGCCTGCCCGCAGGGCCATCACAACCATCCAGATGCCGTCTACTGCTCGCAGTGCGGCACCAAGATGGGCGTGCACCAAACCACCGTGCTCGTAAACGGCGTGCGCCCGCCGCTCGGTGTCCTTGTGGTCGACGACGGCACAACGTTCTCTATCGATCAAGACCTCATCGTCGGCCGCGATGCTCCGTCACATGGCGATGTGCGCGCGGGCTCGGCGTCACCGATGATGCTCAGCGACGATTCGCTCGCGCTGTCGCGACACCACGCACGCATTCGCCTCGATGAGTGGTCGGTGTTTGTGACCGATCTCGGTTCGTCGAATGGCACCTGGTTCAGCCGCGGCAGTACCGGCAGCTGGAACCGGGTGTCACCCGACCAATCGATTGCGCTTGAGGCTGGCGACCGGCTACGCGTCGGCGGACGCGTCATCCAAGTCGAACTCCATCACATTCGTTAAGAGGGGCGCAGTCGCGCCTACGAAGGGCGGCCGACGCCACCTTCGGGGATACCGAACATGTTGGAGTTGAGACGGGCGTCGCCCATGATCTCGTTGACGACGGCGCCGACCGATTCTGCGTCGTCGCCCTGCTGACCTGAAGGTCCGAGCACCCAGCCCTCGCTGATACCTACTCGCTGACCGGCGACATCGAACACGCGACCTGTAACACCGGCAGCTTCAGCCGACGCCAGCCAGGTCGCGACGTTTGCGATCCAGCGCGGGCCCAGCTTCTCTTGTGCTTCCTCGTCCATCTGTGAGAAGCCTGGAAGATCAGCGGTCATTCGGGTGTAAGCGGCGGGAGCCAGCGCATTGCACGTCACCCCGTACTTCGCGAGCTCCATTGCCGTGATGACGGTGAACGCCGCAATGCCAGCCTTGGCTGCGCCGTAGTTGGCTTGGCCGATGTTGCCATAGATGCCAGACGGCGATGATGTGTTGATGACGCGGGCATCGTTCTCTTCGCCGGCCTTGGCTCGTTCGCGCCAGTAGTTGGCTGCATGGTGCGTCGGCGCAAACGTGCCCTTGAGGTGCACGTTAATGACGCCGTCCCAGTCAGACTCGGTCATCGAAAAGACCATGCGGTCACGCAAGATGCCCGCATTGTTGATCAAAATGTCGAGACCACCGAATGTGTCAACGGCTTGCTGAATCATTGCCTTCGACTCTTCGAAGTCAGCCACGTTGCTGCCGTTGACAACGGCCTCGCCGCCCATGCCTTTGATCTCGGCGACGACCTCTTCGGCCGGCGATGCGTCGGCGCCGGTGCCGTCGGTTGCGCCGCCAATGTCGTTCACGACAACCTTCGCGCCGTGCGACGCGAGCATCAGTGCGTGCTCACGCCCAATACCGCGGCCAGCGCCAGTGACGACTGCGACCCTTCCGTCGACGAGATTTCCCATGAGCAGCTCCTTGCGGTTAAGCGTGGTGATTCTTCAGCGCTCAAATGTACGGTCTCAGATGACTATGCGCGAAATGCAACGGTGGCCCGTCTCTTGAGCCTGCCTCCCCCGCCCCCTCCACCTAACCCTCTGCCCGCATCGCCGGGCGCTTCAGCCCCGCAACCGAAGTGGTGGCAAGGAACGCCCCACGAGTGGCCAACCGGCAGCGTTGTCGACGTGGTCATCAGCATCGCGTGGGTTGTTTTGGTCGGATCGCTTGGCGCAACCGTTGTTGCATTGCTGTTCAACTCTGACGAAGTGGGCACGGCCGAGTTCGTCGTGGGCATCTTCATGTTCCAACTCGTGCTGTTCTCGTGGCCCGCCATCGTGTCTCGCACCAAGGGTCTCGGACTGGCCGCTGACTGGGGTCTGCGTTTCGACCTGCCCCGTGACATCGGCCGAGGCATTGCGCTTGCCGCAGGCTGTTATCTCGCCGCAGGGCTGCTCACCACGGTCATGTCGAACATCATCGCCCTGCCCGTCGACGGCAACCCTTCGAACGACGCAATACTCACTGACCACGAGGGCACAGCATGGGTCGCTGCGATTGTTTTGGCCGTCGTTATTGGCGCACCCCTCGTCGAGGAACTGCTGTATCGAGGTCTCATCATGCGGTCGTTGCAGCGAACTGCCGGACTGCCGTTTGCGGTCATTGCGTCGAGCTTCTTGTTCACGATCGGGCATTGGCAGCCCGACCACACCTGGCGCGAAAACGTCGTGCTGCTCACGGCGTTGTTCGGGGTCGGCGCAGTTCTCGCGTTTGGCGCAGCCAAGTGGAATCGACTCGGTCCACCAATCATTGGCCACCTGATCTTTAACGGACTTAACACCTTGGCGATCTTGGCGTAAGCACTCTGAACTAGGTACCTGTGCGGGGTGCACAAAAGCAGCGGCCGCCCCCCGGTACCCTGCCCCGAGTGCCGCAGTTCGAAAGCGCTGACACCACGATTCCGCTGATCATCGTCGGCGTGTGTCTGCTCCTGATGCTCATTACTTGGTTCTTCACCCGATCAACGGGTGGATCGACGTCAGCTACCCAGGGTTCGGCCGCGCCAATCGTTGGTCAGACCCGTGTGACCCAAGCCCAGCTCGGTGTGTGGCACCGTGAGCACGGTGGTTCGGTCAAGAACTGGATCGAGAATCATGAAACGGTGCTGCAGCAGGTATCCGACGGCGGCCTCTCCATCGAACTCAATGGCAGTTTGGCAGCACGCCATCGAACGCTCGGGCCCGCCATCGACACCGCTGTTGCCAAGCACCCGGCGCCGCAGATGCGCGCCCAGCTGAGCGCTCTCGTCACCGCTAGCCGCAACACGATCGAGTCGCTACGCCGCAGCGACTGGAGCAATGCCGAGCAAGAGCATCTCGCCTATCTCGAGTACCGCGACACCTGGCTCGACCGGTTGCGCCAGTTCAGTACAGCCGAAACCAAGGCCGCTTCGGCCAGCGGCGCGGCGGCCACGACCGAACTGCCGAGCTGGCTCGACCACAGCGATAGGCCAGCTGGCTAGCTCATGCTTCCGGATGGGTTGCAACGTGGGCCCGAATGGCAGTGCTAAGCAGCTCGCCCAGCTGAGCGGTGCCTCGTTCGTCGGGGTGCACGCAGTCGACGGGGTTAATCCACGACGCGCCGACGGTTTCGCCGCGAGCGCAATAGGGGTGTATCCCCTCGATCTGATCGGCGCCCACGAGCTCGCCGAGCGCACCGAACCCGGTTTCGCGCAGCCCGTCGGGACCGATGCCGTTCGGGGCACCCTTGCCGACAAATGACGCCGCGACGTCAACGAAGACCACCCGGTCGGTGGCATACGACGTGGCGACCAATTCGATCACGTCGTTCATACCGCCGACGACTTCGCGAGATGCGGCACGGAAGCACTCGGTGCGACAAATCGCGACGCCTTGCGGATTCTCGGCGGTCGGGTCGTAGTAGTTGGTGACAAAGATGGTCGCGTCGGTGGCATCGACGAGCCTGTCGAGTGCAACGCGAAGGTCGCGGTCGATGACCGCGAGCCGCCGAGCAACCTGGTCGCGGTCGAGTTCACCGTTGGCCAAGAAGAGCTGCCTTGGCCCTACGAATCCGGTGTCATTTGCCCCGATGGTCATCGATACGAACCGCGGATTCGCTCGCACCGCCCAATCGAGCTGAGACCGGCGGCCATCTGCGGGCGTGATATCGGAGAACCCTCCGCTCACTTCTCGTTCCCACAGGTCGTCGACGTCGTAACCGCTGCAGGCCAGCAAGGCGAACTCGCCGCGCCCTGCGGGAAACACCCCGTCGGCCACCAGTTGGTTGAAGGCCCGGCGAGGAAACGAGTTCGACGCTCGCCAGCACGGGTCATCACCGAGGTAGTCGCCGAGATCGAGACCGTGACCGCTTGCTACCGAATCGCCGAGCGCGACCATTGCTTGCGGGTGCCCGACATAGCGAGCCTCGAGTGCAACATTGCCGATCGTGGCAAGACCCTGCGAGTCAACGACACGCACCCTTGCGGTAAAGCGGCCAGCTTC
>Ga0209828_1002603_pt1 | contig 14719 bp, 15 predicted proteins | sample MaitaG_FD_187429 | JGI IMG/M metagenome (GOLD analysis project Ga0209828, IMG submission 187429) | Marine algal microbial communities from Maine, USA - Maine_Asex2 metaG (SPAdes) (version 2) | ecosystem: Host-associated > Algae > Red algae > Unclassified | place: Maine, USA | collected 2015-01-05 | reverse complement strand
GCAGAGATTTTACACAAGCGTTACAAGACTTAATCCTTAACCAGACAAGTGCAGACCTTGTAAATACTGGTGGCGAGGTTATCTATGAAGGAGAAATCACCGAGTATCGTATTGCACCAATGACAGCTACCGCTCAAAATACAGCAGCACAAAACAGATTAACTATAGGTGTAAATGTAAGATACATTAATACAAAAGATGAGGAAAAAGATTTTGAACAACGCTTCTCCTTCTTTTTTGATTATCCAGCAAATGATCAATTAGTTGGAGGAACCAAAGACGAAGCTTTTGAAGTGATTTTTGAACGCTTAACGCAAGATATTATTAATGCTTCTTTAGCAGATTGGTAAGCTATGCAGCTACAAGAACTCACATATCTATTACAACATCCTGAAGCCATTACAGCATCACAGTCAGATGCGTTATCATCTACAATAAAAGATTATCCATACTTTCAACCCTTACGTGCGTTATATCTTAAAGGACTAAAACTAAAAGAAAGTTACAAGTACAATTACGCCTTAAAAATTACAGCAGCGCATACCTCAGATCGCAGTGTATTGTTTGATTATATCACTTCAGATGTTTTTAATCAGAATGAAATATCTAATCAAATTAAACAAAATTCAGAAAGTATAAAATCTATTAAAGTCAATGCAATAGATGATATTTCAGTGAATAAAAGTGTGACTATAGACGAAGCACTTAAAGAACATATTAAAGCCACTGAGGGTGTTTTAGATCCTAATTTGTTCAAAGCAAAATACAAACCCGCAATACCTGAAGCTAAAATTGAAGATTCAATTATTTCTGTAGATGTAAAAAATATTACTGCAGAGAAAAAACTCAAAATTGGTAAACCTTTAGAATTTGACAAATCTGAAAGTCACTCATTTTCAGAATGGTTAAAAATCACAAGTTTTAAACCTATTGTAAGAAAAACTGAAACTAAAGTTAAAGTTGAATCTGAATCTGAATCTCAATCGAATATTTCCAAAAGTCCACTTGAGGATAAATTCGCTATTATAGATAAGTTTATAAGCGATAATCCAAAGATAAAACCTATTTCTAACACTGCGCCCAAACCTAAATTGGTAAATAACGACGACACAATTTCAGATAGTCTTATGACTGAAACTTTGGCACGTATTTATTTAGAGCAAAAAAACTACCATAAAGCCATTCAATCTTATAAAATTTTAAGTTTGAAATATCCAGAAAAAAGTAGTTTCTTTGCAGACCAAATAAAATTGGTAGAAGAATTAAAAGACAATAACAACACATAAACATGAGTACATTTGTAATCTTTTTGATATTAATAGTTATAGTAGCGTTTTTACTAGTCGTAGTTATTATGGTACAAAACCCTAAAGGTGGAGGGTTATCATCATCTTTTGGTGGAGGTGGTACTCAGCAAATGGGTGGTGTAAAGAAAACAGGAGACTTTTTAGATAAAAGTACTTGGTTTTTAGCATCTGCTTTAATTATTTTAATTTTAGCATCAAACCTTACTATTGATAGCGGAAACACTATAGAGTCTAAAGCTTATGACGCAGATGATGCAACTGAACTACCTGTGACATTGCCACCTGCTGCAACCGATAATAATACAACAACTAACGATTCTATTGGAGGTTAAATATTCTTTTGTATTATAGAAACACATAAAGTCAACTTACGTAAGTTGACTTTTTTTATATCTGCGCGTTTAGCAGAGTATCTGAAACTTTGTCAGTCAATTGTCCTTGGCATAATTTTCGAACTACGCTAAAGCGTAAATAAATAATTAAACAACTAAAAATAAAAACAAATGGGCTTAAAAATTAAACCATTAGCAGACCGTGTTCTTATAGAACCAAAGGAAGCAGAAACTAAAACAGCTTCTGGTATTATTATTCCAGATAACGCTAAAGAAAAACCACAAGAAGGCACTGTCGTTGCTACAGGAAAAGGAACAAAAGATGAACCTATCACTGTTAAAGTAGGTGACACTGTGCTTTACGGAAAGTACGGAGGAACTGAGCTGAAACTAGAAGGTAAAGACTATTTAATGATGCGTGAGAGTGATATTTTGGCAATTATTTAAAAAAGCCCATCCTCGCCTTCCCAGAAGGAAGGAATTATCACTCAAAACAAAATCAAATATTTCTACTGTCGCATTGAGCGCAGTCGAAATGCAATAATTCTAAAAACAAATTAACAAACAGATTTCCGCTTTCGCGGAAACGCTAAAATTAAAATTTTAACGATGGCAAAAGATATAAAATTTGATATTGATGCACGCGACGGCCTTAAACGTGGTGTTGATGCATTAGCAAACGCAGTAAAAGTAACTTTAGGACCAAAAGGTCGTAATGTAATTATAGGTAAATCATTTGGTGCACCTCAAGTCACTAAAGATGGTGTTTCTGTAGCAAAAGAAATTGAGTTAGCAGATGAGCTTGAAAACATGGGAGCGCAAATGGTAAAAGAAGTGGCGTCTAAAACTAACGATTTAGCTGGTGATGGTACAACAACTGCAACAGTTTTAGCACAAGCAATCGTAAAAGAAGGTCTTAAAAACGTTGCTGCCGGTGCAAACCCAATGGATTTAAAACGTGGCATTGACAAAGCTGTTGAGGCTATCGTTACTGACTTAGACAAACAATCTAAAAAAGTAGGAAGCGATTCTGATAAGATTAAGCAAGTTGCCGCAATTTCAGCTAATAACGATGATACTATTGGCGACTTAATCGCTAAAGCTTTCGGGAAAGTTGGTAAAGAAGGTGTAATTACTGTTGAGGAAGCAAAAGGTATGGAAACATACGTTGATGTTGTTGAAGGTATGCAGTTTGACAGAGGCTATTTATCTCCATACTTCGTTACAGACGCTGACAAAATGATTGCTGATTTAGAGAATCCATACATTTTATTATTTGATAAAAAGATTTCAAACTTACAAGAAATTCTTCCAATATTAGAACCAGTAGCACAATCTGGTCGTCCGTTATTAATCATTGCAGAAGATGTTGAAGGACAGGCTTTAGCAACTTTAGTAGTAAACAAACTACGTGGTGGACTTAAAATTGCAGCTGTGAAAGCACCAGGTTTTGGTGACAGACGTAAAGCAATGTTAGAAGATATTGCGATTTTAACAGGAGGTGTTGTGATTTCTGAAGAAAGAGGTTTCTCTCTAGAAAATGCAGATTTAACAATGTTAGGTACTGCCGAAACAGTGACAATAGATAAAGACAACACAACGATTGTTAATGGTGCTGGTAAAGCTTCAGATATTAAAGCTAGAGTGAACCAAATAAAAGCACAGATTGAGACTACAACTTCAGATTACGATAAAGAAAAGCTTCAAGAACGTTTAGCAAAATTAGCTGGTGGAGTTGCTGTATTATATGTTGGTGCTGCTTCTGAAGTAGAAATGAAGGAAAAGAAAGACCGCGTTGATGATGCTTTACATGCAACACGTGCTGCAGTAGAAGAAGGTATTGTTGCTGGTGGTGGAGTTGCTTTTGTAAGAGCTAAAAAGACTTTAGAGAAAATTACAACTGAAAATTTAGACGAAACCACAGGTGTACAAATCGTAAATAAAGCGATTGAATCACCTTTACGTACTATCGTAGAAAATGCTGGTGGTGAAGGTTCTGTTGTTATCAATAAAGTATTAGAAGGTAAAAAAGACTTTGGTTACGATGCCAAATCTGAAACATATGTAGATATGCTAAAAGCTGGTATTATCGACCCTAAGAAAGTTACACGTATAGCGTTAGAAAATGCAGCTTCTGTAGCTGGTATGATCTTAACAACTGAGTGTGCTTTAGTTGATATTAAAGAAGATGCACCTGCTATGCCACCAATGGGTGGAGGCGGAATGCCAGGAATGATGTAATGGCGAATCGCCATAAATAATTTATTGACTTGGGTCAGTGACAACTTTAAAAGCCTTTGATGAGAATCAAAGGCTTTTGTTTTTTATTAAAGCCAATTCTTTCAAATTTTATAAACATTGCTAAAGTCCCCTCAAGTGGACCATCCTAAGAAGTCGCTTTAGAACTGATATGCCCTTCACGGCACTTTAGGGCTGTGAAGTTTATGAGTATAAAAATTTACTCAATTTTTCAATTATATTTCTTAGCTTTAGAAATCTAATTAAAACTTTATGACGAAGAAAACCGCAACTTGGCAATATACTTTGAGAGAAATTATAATAGTTATTATAGGTATATCCATTGCTTTTAGCATGAACAAATGTTCCGACAACGTAAAAGACAATAATCTAAGAGAAGAATATCTTATCAATCTTAAAAGTGATATAGAAGCAGACAAAGCACTTCTTGAAAAAAATATTGAGGCTATTGATAAAAAATTAAAGGTTTGTTCTGAGATAATTCCAGTGTTGAATTCTGAAAAAGATCAAGATATGAGATTGATGAATAATGTTTTCACAATCGTAAAGTATGAAAATTTTAGCCCAAAAAGCATCACCTATAGGACTTTAATCAATTCTGGAGACTTAAAGTTAATTGATGATTTTAAACTTAAAACAGCTATTCAACAGCACTACTCCAATTATGATGAATTATTTGATGTTTATGCCAGGCATACGAGTTTAATAAAAGATTATTTGGGCAACTATTTAATAAACTATGCCGATTATGATCAGATGCAAAATGGTAAAGCACCATTTTTAAATGAAATTAAATTAAAAAATATAGTTAGGGCTTTATTAACACAATATGATGATAAGAAAGCCGCTACAGAAGATGGTATCTCTAGTTGTAATATGCTCATTGAAGAAATTGATGCTGCTTTAGATTGAAATGACTAATGATATCGAAAGTTGTGATTTTATTTTGAAGGTTTTGAGACAGATTTCGTTAACGGTCTCGTATATGCGGCGTGACCAGCTTTTGCTGCGCATGACCGTCATATACAATGTTAGGTGGCGTATTCTTTTTCTACGAAATTTAGTATGGCATTCACTACCTTATTAGGTTTTTCTTCATGAGGTAATAAAGAAGCATTTTTTATTTCAACAAACTCGGTATGACACCCAAATTGATTTAGCATTTGTCTTCCTAGTTTAATAGGGAATGTCTTATCATTTTCACCCCACAGAAACAAAGTTCTTGCATTTATTTTCTTGTGCAGATTCTCAAAATCATCTACTAATTTCCAATCAATTCCTTTTAGGTATTTGAATGCTCCAATTGCTTTATCAAGAGAATCAATAACGGGTTTTGTATAAGGTAAAATGTTCGATTCTATGTCAAACATTGATTTGTCAGTATAAAATTCTCGAAAGCCCATTGATGATTTTACAAACCATTTTTGTTTGAGTAAAATTCGAATTATTGACGGGACTAAAGGCAAAAGCCCTACTTTTTGATAGAATGGAATCCATGGCGGTCGATGGTTTGGAATCTCTGTATTAAACATTATCAAATTCTCGACATTGGTATTTTGTTTAATAGCTATTTCTCTTGCTATTGTTGCTCCAGAATTATGTGCAATTAAACTATATTTTATTACACCTATTTCGTCTAATAAATCAATGATGTATTTCGCTTGAGATTTACTTTCAAAATTTGTTTTTTTAGACCATTCACTATTCCCAAGTCCCGGCAAATCCACAATATGGCATTTAAATCTCTTAGAAAGCTTTGGAATTATTTTTCTCCAAGTATAACCATGAGTAGGAAATCCATGGATAAATATTAAATCTTTTCCCTTACCGATTTGCCTCAAACCAATTGTATAGTCTTCGGTTTGTATTTTTTGAAGGACTATTTCATTATATGTTTGGTAGTCTTCCATTTTTCTTTTTTATGCCACCTAACTTTTATGATATGAGTCCGATTCAATGACTTATATCAGACGTTAACGAAGTTCGTTGAAAATTTTCAGAAAGTCAAGTAATATTATATGAGATTCTGAACTAAACTCAGAATGACAAAAAGAGCAACAAAAAAAGCCTGAATTAAAATTCAGGCTATTTATATTACTAGTTATCATTTTCAGTTTTCTTTTCTCCTGCATGGTCTTTCACCACATCTTTGTCGCGATACTTACAACATGGATGCACAGTTTGATATTGTTCTTCCGTTGCCTTTATCTCTTTAGTATCATGCCCAACAGAAGCCAGTTTTGCCGAAATCTTTTTTAGATCTGTTTTGCGTTCATCATAAATCAGTTTTAACTCGTGTGTATCTACATTCCAAACTGCCGACTTTACTCCTTTGGTTCTAATAGCTGCTTTCTCAATACGTTCTTTGCACATACCGCAAACGCCATCTACTTCCATTGAGGCTTTAGCGTTTTTGTTTTGGGCAAATGTTGCTGTAGTTAGTAATAGTGTGAAAATTAGAATTATTTTTTTCATTCTTATCCCTAACCCTTTCCAAAGGAAAGGGAATTTGTTTTTATTAGATTTCATTTTTTTACGATCTTTGTTATCTGTTTTTGTTATCTGTTTTTGTTATCTATGATTCCTGCTTCGCAGCAATCTATTCATTTATTTTAGTTTATATATCAAAGTTTTACTCAAACTTGCTAAAAGTCTTCCCTTCGGGAAGATTTAGATGGGATTTTAAAACGCAAACCTGCATAATACATACTTCCAAAAATTGGACCATACACAAAGTTACTATCAAAATTTGAACCAAAGGGATCATCTGCACTAACAATTGGGTTAGACTGTCTCACATTGGTTACATTCTCACCACCTAAATATACTTCAAATTTAGGAGAAAACACTTTGGTAAATTGCATATTAAGAGTTCCTATGGTTGGCGAATAGTCATCTAGTTGAAATTCTGCTGTACTTAACTCTGTACTCGGAAAACGCTGCGAATCTAACCAATTGTAGGTCGCATCAAACTTCCACTGAGAACCACTTTCTTTTTCAATGGTTTCATAAGATGCATTTGCAAATATTCGGTTTTTAGGGATTAATGGTTGTTCTAATTGACCAGTATTATAATCTGTCTTAATATCGTAATGCTTGTAAGCCGTTCTAATATCAAAGCCTTCAAAAGCGTTGTAATTAAATTCAAACTGAAAACTATTAGCATAGCTATCACCATCGAGATTATAGAAATTAACTTCAAAAGGATTTTCCCAATCTACCACAATTTGATTTTTAAAATCTGTTCTGTAAAAGTCAAAGGTAATATCTGCAGATCTTTCAAAAAGGTTAAAACCTTGCAAATAACTTATTCCACAATTCCATGCAATTTCTGGGTCTAATCCGTAAATTTTTCCTCCAGAATTTAAAATAGTAATCTGTCGAGAACTCGAAAACAAATTTTGATTTTCAGCAAAAATATTAGCACTTCGTTTTCCTCTTCCAATAGAAGCTCTCCAAGCAGATTTTTCCCATGGTGTATAGCGCACATGCAAACGTGGTGTTACAAAAAAACCAAGTCTATTATGTTGATCCACTCTTACACCTGCTGTCATCGTTAACTTATCTAAATTATCATAAGCATATTCAAAAAAGCCACCAATTGAGTTTTCCGTACGCTCGTAGGTGTCTGTATTTACTAATTCGTCATAATGATCGTAGGTAAAACTAATTCCTGTTTTTATTTTATGTCTCGAATCTGTTATAATGCTATTGTAAACCAAGTTGGAGTAAAAACTATTGTGTTTTATATCATACAAATTCAATCCAAAATAAGAGTCTTGTTTATGATGACTAAAAGCGGTTTGAAATCCTAAACTTTGGTATGGGATCTCTGGATTTACATAACCCAATTTAGTTGTGACTTCAAAACGTTCTGTACTAATTTCGCTTCCCCAAAAATTAGTTGTTCCTTCATCTGTTTCTGGATTAAAATCTACTTGACCAGATTGTGTATTATCATTTAGATAACGAAGATTAATAAAACTTACTATTCCTTTTTCTCCATTAGTATATTGCCAACGGTTCATTACATTGATTTGCTCTTTCAATGGAACATCTAGAAAGCTATCATTATTATTATCAAATTTTTGATTTCTAAGATTGCCATGAAGGTATAAACCTGTACTCCATTTGTCTGACACTTTTTGATTAATATGAGTATTTAACTCTAAACGACCATTTGCACCAGCAAAAGCATTTACAAACAACTTATTATCTGTAGATGGTTTCACTAGCTCTGCATTAATTTGTCCTGCAATACTTTCAAAACCATTAACTACACTTCCAGTTCCTTTTGTAATTTGAATACTTTCTACCCAAGTACCAGGAATAAAACTCAAACCGTAAGCTTGAGATGCACCTCTAATTGCCGGAACATTCTCTGTTGTAATTAGTATATATGGTGAATTTAAACCCAACATCTTAATTTGTTTCGTCCCAGAAACGGCATCAGCAAAATTAACATCGATCGATGGATTGGTTTCAAAACTCTCCGAGAGATTACAGCAAGCTGCTTTTAATAACTCATCTGCACTTACAAAAAGTGTATTGGTAGCTTTTAAGTACGATTTTGAAGTGGCTTGTTTTCTGGATTTAATTGTAACAGCATCAAGTTCATCAGAAGGTTGTAACAGATGCTTTATAAATTTATTTTCAGTTACGATGATCGTATCTGTTTTAAAACCAACATAACTAATTACCAATTTATTGTATGAAAATCTATAGGGTAATGAAAATGTACCATCATCATTTGTAATTGTTCCTACAGAAGAATTTGCCCAATACACATTGGCTCCTGGCAACGGCATTTCTTTAGAACTGCTAAATTCTAAAACAACCCCTTTTAATTGCTCTTGAGAAAATGATAACCAAGGCAAAAAGACTGCTAAGATGATTAACTTTTTCATGTACCAGAAGTTTTAGCAAGCATTACTATTGCCATTACTATCATTATAGAATTTTCTATAAGAGTAGCTTTTGTCATAGGGAGCTTTAAGGCTGTGCCTAAACATGCACATTGTATCGACTTTTTACTAAGTAAGGTTTTTGAAACTCCAAAAGTGGTTATTCCCAAAAGTATAAGTGTAACTATTAGTGCCATCCTAATTTGAAAGCGAAATAAAAACAATAAACCTAAGGTTACTTCAATAAAGGGATAAACCCAACTGTAAATAGGTATCGCTTTTGCCAAAGGGTCGTATATTCTAAAACTTTCTGAAAATCCTTTTACATCTAAAAGTTTGAAAAAACTAAAAACAATATAAAATAAGCCCATAAAGTCGAGCATAAAACTGTTACCATTCCACGGATTTATATTCAGTAAAACCGAAGCTATTGTAATATATCCAAAAATCAGAAACAGAGGAAACAACTGCTGAAATTCGGTTTTCTCAGCTTGTATTTCTGATAAAGGCAATTGAAATATAGTCTTTTTCTTTAGTTCTGAAATCGCGTATTTGTCTGACAATGCGTTTTGAAGTGTATCAACTTCAATAGGCGATGTCATTTTAATTTTTGCTGTTTTGTCTTCGAGATTTATTAAAACATTTTCAATATTTGGTAATGCTAAAAGTGATTGTTCAACCGAAGCTTTACAGCTGTTACAGGTCATTCCTGAAACGTTATAGGTATGTGTCATTTTTTGATTTAAATTGAAACTGGATTTTTAAGTATTTCGACTGCGCTCAATATGACAGCACAGATAAAATAGAAGGAATCGTATTTCAGAAAAAATCAAATAAGAAAAGTCTCATCTAGAAGCTGAATATCTGTAATGAGATTAGGAGGAGAATAATCCTTATGCGGAATTATTAGTTTTGGCAAACTCTCAAATAACTGAGAATAGAAATAAATACAATTCGTTAAAGTAAATTTTAATGTGACATCTAAATCTTGAAAATCCACGGTGTTTAATTCATCTTGCCCTTCAACAACATCTATTGTATCTTTACAACACGGCTTTTTTACATACACCTCATTATCAGAGTCCATACCACATTTTTTTGCTTGAGAAAAAATTGCAGTATCTACTAGATTTTCTCCACAATAGTGTTTTTCTACAGTAAAAGATAGTGTAGAAAATAGCACTAAACAAGTAAGTACAATTGAAGAAACTTTATGAAGAATTGATGCTTTCAAGCCGCAAAGCTACAAAATAAATTGGTAGCTCGCCTTAAATTATAAAACTCTTAACGACTGAGCTTGTAATAATAAAACGCTGGCAATAAAAGAATTAAAATAATAGGTTGTATTAAAAACCGTCTAATGTTAAAAAACAAGTAATAATCTTCTTGTTTTGGATTAATCACAAAATACAAAAAAGGAATTAACATTAAAATATAAGTCACACCATATATAAGAACTGAAAATTTTATAATGCTCTTATCCTTAAAAATAACATATAATATACCTAATGAAATAATTGCATTCATTAAAAATCGCATGGTGGTATTTAAAACAAGTTTTGCGATTTCCCGTCTTGGGCTGTCTATATATAAGTAGTCATTCTTGAAAAACGTTAAGTATGGGTCGTAGAATAATACATCCTCAAAAGCTCTTATCAGTACCAATAAAGCAAACAATAACAAGACTTTGATATATTTTGAAATCCTATCCATTCCTCTTATGGTCTTTAGCATAACGATTTACCCAAACCATCCACAATAAAAAAACAGCTCCATAAATAAGCATAGGAAAGATAACCGTGTGTAAAATTTCGCGTCTCCAAGGGTAATGATATAAACCTACAGAAAGTACCACAATACGTATTAAATTAAACGCATAAATAATAATACTACCTGCAAAACAGTAGAACAATGTAGTTTTAAATTTACCTGCAAACGCCATAATAAAAGACAAAAACAGAATGATAATACTAACTGCGTTACAACCCTCAATAACTCTGGCGACAAACTTTCCATTAATGATAACCTTCATAGAAGGCTCATTTGGATGAGGTAAAACACTTGCCTTATAACCTATACTATTAAGTAAGGCATTAGTTTGTTTTGCAACTAAGTTTGTTAAATAATCTGGATAATATTTTGAGCCATCAGAATTATTTAGGTACATATCATAAGAGAAAGTAAGCACTCCATATACCAAAAGGAATACGCATATAAAGCGTACAACAAGTTTATATTTAGTTAAAAGTGCTTTCAAAAAAAGATAATGTTAGTTTGATGTTAAATTTATAAAAACAGTAGTTTAAAATCCTCTATTTTGAAATACTTTTGCCAAAACATTTTTTTTCCATGACTTTTGAAGCCTTAAAACCAGAAATAATCGTAGTTGCTAAACTAAATAATCTTAGCGTAGACGAGCGTTTATTAAAAATTTGCCAAATACTTGAAGCCCATATTGATTATTACAATTGGGTTGGTTTTTATTTTAAAAATGGTGATAAGCACGAGTTAAAATTAGGGCCTTACGTGGGTGAGCCAACAGACCATACTATTATTCCGTTTGGAAAAGGTATTTGTGGGCAAGTCGCTGTAAGCAATCAAAATTTTGTGGTACCAGATGTTGCCGCTCAAGACAATTATATTGCTTGTAGTTTTAATGTAAAAGCAGAAATCGTCGTTCCAATCTTTGTAAATGGAGAAAATATTGGACAAATAGATATTGATTCTAATACACCGAATCCTTTTAGCGAAGCTGACGAACGGTTTTTGGAGTTCGTTTGTAATGAAGTTGCGACGTTAGTTTCGTAAATTTCAATATTCAAAAACTAAATTCCAAAACAGCTAAAGTTAAACAGCACATTTAGTATTAAAATTTGGGTTTTCTTCCATTGGAATTTATTTGTAATTGTAAATAATCAGAAATCTTACATTCCTGTTCTTATAGCCTCAACAGGATCGAGTTTTGAAGCAGAAATTGCTGGTATAACTCCAGAAATTAAGCCAATGAAAGTTGATAAGGCAAAGCCTATAAACATATTGCCAAAGGATAGTACAAATTCAAAATCGTCAAAGAAGCCATTCATTACCATAGCAATTAACCAGACTAAAATCAGTCCTACTAAACCACCAACGATAGCTAAAATTACGGCTTCAAACAAAAACTGGAACAAAATAAATTTGTTTTTAGCACCCAATGATTTTTGAATTCCAATAAGGTTAGTGCGCTCTTTTACACTCACAAACATAATATTGGCAATACCAAAGCCACCAACTAACAATGAAAATCCACTGATTATCCAACCAATAATATTCATTCCAGAAATTACTCCATCAACAGCTTCAACAAAACCAGAAATCTTATTGACAAAAAAGTCATTATCCTCTCCAGCTTTTAAACCTCTGTGCATTCTAAATTTCTGAGTTAATACTTGTTCAAATCCAGACATCTCTGCACCAGCATCTGGCTTTATGATTATTGCTCCTGGTAAACCATTAGCTCCACCATTTTTAAAACGTCTTACAAAGTTGGCTGGTACAAATGCCTTTTCATCTGGAGAATCAAAAATACTAGTCCCAAATTTTTTCAAAACACCAATAACAGTTAATTTTCTTCCAAATACTCTTACTTTTTTACCTATTGGTGATGTAGTACCAAACAAATTTTCAGCAATAGTATGACCTATAACAATAACAGGTGCACCAGATTCAGATTCAGATTCTCCGTAGAACCGTCCTTGTTCTACCTTAAAATCTTCTATTTCGTAAATTTCATTAGATACAGCATCAATATTTACACCAGCAATAGTTTCGCTTTGGTATTTTATAGTTTCGCGTTGCCCTAAAATAATATAAGCAACAGCCGCAATTTCTGGTACATTTCTTCTAACAAAATCAAAATCATCGTATTCAGTTTGTGGAAAATTATCACGCTGCCATCGCGGCACTTCTGTTGGTCCAAAAGAAAATTTAGTGAGATAAATAGTGTTTTTATCCAAGCCAGATAAATTATCTTTTATATTTTTATCTAAAGAATCTACTGCAGCTAAAACCGCTATAATGGAAAAAATACCAACCGTAACTCCCAAAAGCGATAAAAAAGTTCTTAGTTTATTATTTCTAAGCGCATTTATTGCAAATGACAAACTCTCTTTAAATACTCTTAAATAGACTAGCATGCGTTGGTTGTTTTATGATGATCTCGACTAACGAAATCCAAGATTTTAAAGATAAGACGTTTTCAACAATCCATTGTTACAAAAAATTGTAATAAACTACTTTTCTCAGTAACATTATCCTCTCGAATATACGTATTTTTGCGCCATCAAATTCACAACATAATATTATGAGCAACAAAACCATAGCATCTGCATTAATTTCTGTTTTTAGTAAAGACGGACTAGCACCAATTGTAAAAAAATTAAATGATCTCAATGTTACCATCTATTCTACTGGTGGTACGGAAAAATTTATAAAAGATTTGGGTATAAATGTTGTTCCTGTTGAGGATATAACATCCTATCCCTCAATACTTGGAGGACGTGTTAAGACTTTACATCCAAAAGTTTTTGGTGGTATTTTAAACCGTCAGAATCATGATGGTGATGTTGCGGAGTTAGCAGAATTTGAAATTCCTCAAATCGATTTGGTAATTGTAGATCTCTATCCTTTTGAAAAGACTGTCGCTTCTGGTGCAAGCAATCAAGATATCATTGAAAAAATTGACATTGGAGGTATTTCACTTATCAGAGCTGCGGCGAAAAATTATGAGGATGTCACTTGTGTGTCTTCGGTAGATGACTATTCAGAATTTTTAGAATTATTAGAAAATAAAAATGGTGAAACAACAGAAGATGACAGAAAACATTTCGCGGCAAAAGCATTTAATGTGTCTTCTCATTACGATTCTGCTATTTTTAATTACTTCAACAAAAATCATGAAATAGCTTCTCTCAAAATTTCTGAAACAGATGGTAAAGTCTTACGTTATGGCGAAAATCCGCATCAAAAGGGATTTTTCTTTGGTGACTTTGATGCCATGTTCACCAAACTTCATGGTAAAGAATTAAGCTATAATAACTTATTGGATGTTGATGCAGCCGTAAATTTAATTTTAGAATTTAAAGGTGAAGATCCTTCTTTCGCAATTCTAAAACATAATAATGCTTGTGGATTTGCACAGCGTAAAACGGTACACCAAGCCTATATTGATGCTTTAGCTGGTGATCCAGTATCAGCATTTGGTGGTGTTTTAATTTCAAATACAAAAATTGATAAACCTACAGCTACAGAAATTCACAAATTATTCTGTGAAGTTGTTATTGCACCTTCATTTAGTGATGAAGCTCTAGAAATTTTGAAAGGAAAGAAAAACAGAGTTTTATTAATTCTTAAAGATGCAGAGTTACCTCAAACCACAGTAAGGACATGTTTAAATGGTGTTTTGGTACAAGAAAAAGATAATAGAACAGATAGCTTAAACGATTTAAAAACTGCGACTACAAAATCGCCATCAGAACGTGAAACCGAAGATTTAATTTTCGCTTCAAAGCTTTGTAAGCATACAAAGTCTAATACTATTGTTTTAGCAAAAAACAAACAATTGTTTGCAAGTGGTACTGGGCAAACCAGTCGCGTTGATGCCTTAAACCAAGCAATTCACAAAGCTAAATCTTTCAATTTTGATTTAGCTGGAGCGGTTATGGCGAGCGATGCTTTTTTTCCGTTTCCAGATTGCGTAGAGATTGCTGACAATGCTGGTGTTACTGCTGTGATTCAGCCTGGTGGTTCTATAAAAGATGAATTAAGCATCAATTACTGTAACGAAAATAATGTGGCAATGATCTTTACGGGAACGCGTCATTTTAAACACTAAATTCCTTTGAAAAAAGCAAACTAATGCTAAGAATTTAAAAAATTG
>Ga0209828_1002598_pt1 | contig 14754 bp, 11 predicted proteins | sample MaitaG_FD_187429 | JGI IMG/M metagenome (GOLD analysis project Ga0209828, IMG submission 187429) | Marine algal microbial communities from Maine, USA - Maine_Asex2 metaG (SPAdes) (version 2) | ecosystem: Host-associated > Algae > Red algae > Unclassified | place: Maine, USA | collected 2015-01-05 | reverse complement strand
TGACAAAATCAGTTTTCAATACATCCTGCATTTCTGCACGTACCAAACGCATGGTTAACGTAAGTTGATACACACCAAGCGTAATCGCTGGTAAAAGCAGCGACCTCCAACCTTCCAAGGTCAAGAAACTGGTTTGCCACCACCCCAGCTGAACAGTGCCAGCTCGACCAAAGGTTGGCAACCAACCTAACTCAACACCAAATAAATAGATAAGAAAAATACCAATGACAAAGGTGGGAACCGAAATCCCCACAAGGGTTGTTATCAAAATAGCATTGGCTATTACGCCACCACGTTTGAGCGCGGTATAGATGCCAGCCGGGATACCTGCCAGCAGCGAAATGATAAGCGCCACAAACCCGAGCTCTAAAGTAGCGGGCATTCGATTCAATATCATTTCATTAACGGGCTGACGAGTACGGTAGGAATACCCGAATTCGCCCTTTGTCAGATTGCCCACAAAACGAAAGTACTGAGTTGTCAGCGGATCATTTAATCCTAAACGCTCACGCAAGTTCTCTTGATCTTCTATAGAGGTTTCTTGACCGACCATCTGTGTAACAGGATCACCCACAAATCGAAACAGGGAAAAGGCAATCAGGCTAACTGCCAACATGACGAAAACCGATTGCAAAAGCCTGCGAAAAATAAAACTCAACATGGCACTGTAGCGACTTTGAACCTTTTTAAAATGATGGTGAGCTTGAGCGGGCCTCTATTATACGTCTAAACCTGTGCATGGCGAATTACAATTAATGACGTAAATTCAGCAGTTTGCATACACTTGTTCTTGTGATTAACATTCTCTATCCTGTTCAGTCATGAAGACTTGCTGATACTAGTTGCACATCTGCTGACTGCGATCGCCAAACTTCTGGGGCCTGGCGCTGCAAGAGCCAATGTCACGGATAGCCTGCTGACGAAACAGCAGCTTCTGATCTTCAATCGCACCCGGCGCCGTGCGCCAAAACAAAACGCCCTTGGATCGCTTTCTGATGGGTTACTGCTCTCTATTTCTGATGCGTCGCCATATTTGAAGAGCAGCGGTAATTATTCAACCCTCAACGCTGTTGATATTCCATCAATTGCTCAAACAGCGGAAATATCGACGGCTTTATACATCGGGTAGAAAATCCAAACCAGATCCGAGATGTCCTTCAAAAGAAAAATACAGTACGCTCAAAGCGGTGAGCAAAGTGCGAACTCGATTTATCGCCGAGTGCTTGCTCAGAGGCTCGATACAAGCCTTCCCGGCTATTCAAAACTGAATGCTGTCACAGCGCTACTGAGCATACTGAATAGCTTGCCGGAAAATGGTGATCTGAGAACTTCACTGGCTACCATCCCTAAGTTCTATACTGACTATCAGGACAATCCGATGCTACGATCAGCAATGGCACGGCACCTGTATCGTGCCATTGAGCCGTTGTTGGCAGAAGAAAAATTGCGTCTGAATAATCTGGCATCCCGTTGTCAGTGTTGGCAGAGATACTGGATGCATCACCGGTGGCAGGATTTGGGTTAGCGTCCTCTGTGCGTCGTGAAGCAGATTTTTCCACTTGGATGTAGTAATTCAGTATGCCCGGCAGATGGTTGGGCGGGCGTTAAGCCACCAAAACCCTCAATTGATCTCAATGTTGGCCACCCCACCGATGAGAACGGGCGTTACATGGCCTACTACTAAATACCGCCCTGCCCGGGGTTCACCTATCACTACACCATCCCCATGAGCGTAGCGGTACCGCACCTACAACCCGCAGAAAAAAAGTGGCTACGGTGAGTATCTGTTCTGGGGCCTGAGTGGCTATACCTGTGTTGGTCCGCCAATCTTCCCGCCACTGAGTCTGGCAGGCCTGTCCGGCTACATCGATTCACTGGGCGAGTACGCCGCACTGAGTAATGTGCTGACAATACATCGACGAGGTTGATGAAGAGCAGCGCAAGAAGCTCTATGGTGTCTGGTTCTCCAAACCCGACGATGCCACAGAGCGCGAAGGCGGTGTACTGATTGATGCCGATGGTCAACCGATTCTGCCAGATCTGGTGCGTGTAGCCGATCTGGTACCGAGCTTTGCAAATATCGGATTGCTTGAGCAGGACAGTGAACAGGACTTGATGGAAACCGATCTGTACGTATTCCGCGAAAGCACCGGTGAGCTACCCGGTTTTACCGGACGACTGGCGAACCTGATCGGTGATGCAGAGCTGAACCCATCGACTGCAAATCACTTCAGTATTGCCCCGGGCAAGCACACCGAGGTCATCCAGTTACCCAACGCGGCACTGAGCACCACCGCCGCTCATCAATACCTGCATGTGGTGGGGCGAGAGTTGAATGCGATGCCGGATGCACCGGACTTTGGTGCTGATCCTATCGGTGAGTTCCCGAGCGTCTGGGCGACTTGACTGTAGATCTGCTATTCTTTTGAAAGAATAAAGTATGCAGATATCTTTCAAAAATATGGGTAAACACGCAGGCAGCTCCGACAGCATGATCCTCCGGCGGATTCGGTCCCGCAAGCGCGGCTGGGTCTTTACGCCGGATAGTTTCACCGACCTCGGTACCCGTCAGGCGGTCGATCTGGCACTGATGCGGCACCGGGAAAGCGGCCTCATTCGTCAGCTGGCTCGGGGGCTGTATGATTATCCGAAAACCGACCGTCAGCTGGGTCTTTTGCAGCCATCAATGGATGACATCGCCAGCGCTCTGGCAGGTCGTGACGCCACCCGTTTGCAACCCTCTGGGGCCTACGCAGCCAATCTTCTGGGACTCTCCACACAAGTGCCCATGAAGGTCGTTTACTTAACGGACGGCCGAACACGAACTGTGCAGATCGGTAAGCGCCAGATCATTCTCAAGCACACCACCCCCCGCAATATGGCCACCGCGGGAAAGATCAGTGGATTGGTGATCCAGGCTCTGCGCCACTTGGGTCGGAAAAGCGTCAACCAGCAGATCATCAAGCGGCTCGATCGTCGACTCGATGACGACGCGCGTAAGCAACTGATGAAGGATATTCGATATGCCCCGGCCTGGATCGCCGATATCATTCGCACGCTGGCAGGACATGAAGACAAAGGAGAAAGAATTTCTCGCGATATCAGAAGAACGCCGTCGGCTGGTCTGTACTGAGGCCGGCGCGCTACTGAAGCTTTTTGAAATCGCCGTCGAAAAGGATTTCTGGGTTTGCTGGACCTTGCGCAAATTGTTCGAACTACCCGAATGGGGTGAACACCTGACGTTCAAGGGTGGCACATCACTATCCAAGTGCTGGAATCTGATCGAACCCTTCTCCGAAGATATTGACATCGTCATCGATCGCGATGCCTTGGGTTTTGGTGGAGACGATGCGCCGGAAAGTGCGCCCAGCAAGAAACAGATGAATAAGCGCCTCAAGGCGCTGAGGGAGGCGTGCCAAAAATGTATCAGTGACAGGATTACGCCAGCACTTATCGACGTGATCTCACAAGATCTGCCCTCAACGCTCGAATGGTCGCTTGAGCCAGACCCTGACGATCCCGATGGACAAACCTTGCTGTTGATCTACCCAACGGCCTTTCTGGAGCAGGCTGCCTATCTTAGGCGTGCTGTTAAGATCGAAATGGGCGCCCGCTCGGATACGGACCCTGCAGAATCCGTCGTGATAAAGCCTTTTATTAGTGATGCCTTTCCCGATCTGCTCTCTGGACCGGGCACAGATGTCCGGGCGGTTATTCCAAGGCGCACTTTTTGGGAGAAGGCGATGCTCCTGCACGAGGAGACCTTTCGGCCAGAAGCCAATAGACGGCGAAGGGACGCCATGGCGCGTCACTACTATGACCTCTATCGGTTGATCCAGGCAGGCATTGGTAATGAGTCCGCCCAGGACATGGAGCTGTTCCAACGCATTGCCGCCCACCGTCAGGTCTTTTTCCGTTATACGTGGTTTGATTACTCGACGCTCAATCCGGGTCATTTGCGGTTGGTGCCGGCAGAGGCCGATCGGTCAGCATGGCAGGCAGACTACGAAAACATGCGGCAGGAGATGTTCTACGGTCATGTGCCGACGTTCGAGGAGATCCTGGCGGTAGTGGGCGAGTTTCAGATCAGATTGAATTCCGGCTAGGGCTTGTGCCGAGAATGCAGGCTGTCCTCAGAGTTAACAGGCCACAGCGCACTGTGGTGTAGCGAGCGTAAGGGGGAGATTGCCAAGTGCCAGACGTGTTATGGCGTGGGCAATACCCCAATTACCCTGGCGTTCTATTGTACCGACATTGATCTGAATGCCGTGAAGGTACACGTCAGCCAAAGCGTACACGGACAAGCGTACGCATTGGCCGGGCAGCAGGGAGCAGGATTCACAGCCATTCCAGAGCCCGGCATTGTCAATGTCAATCTGGATCGTGAGCCTGTCGCAGGGTCCATCAGTCGCTTTGACAGTCAGTCAATGATGATCTTCTATCCTGAACAGACGCTGTACTACGGCGCTACGGTGTTTGTCGATGTGGAGCATGAGGGGAATACGCTTTCACGCTTCAGCTTTGACGTGCAACCCTTATCAACACAGCTTACCGGTGTGCTTGATCGGTTTTGACCGTCAGTCCAGGCAGCTGGCGCCGGTGGGTACCGGACGTGTTGAAGGGCGACAAATCAAATCCACCGGCTGGCTGGCCTTGAGCTCACTGGACTATCTGGCCTATGCGGTGGTGCCTGTGAGTGTGTATCAGGCCCTGCCGGATTGGGAATCGGGAGAGATTGAGTTGCTGGCACAACTGCAAGGGCGTTTACTGGAGGCGGTTGAATGAGTTTGCGTGATTGGTGCGCCCGTGTGTGGGTATCGTATTGCTTGGCCTGCCGTTGATCAGCTTGTTTGATGGGCTACCAGATTCCATACCAAGTGCCCTGGATTTTATGGGTGGTGGGTATACGTACACCACGGGCCTTGTCTAAGCGATATCAGAGAATTCCAGTTAAAGCTGGCTCAGGCCAGCACACCTTCGTTGAAGAATGGAGAAATTGAAGAGACGGAAATCACTTCACGAGCCATAGCCAGAAAGCGCAGCGGATATGGTATGGCGCTCGGAGACAACTTGTTGCCTGAAGGCAAAACGGTAGCTGACGTTGTTGAAAATCGTTTAACGAAAGGATTTCAGGAAAATGGGTACCGGGTGTTGGCACCTGGTGACGCCAACTACGATAGCGCGATTCCACTGGATGTTGATATCAATAAATTCTGGGGCTGGATGAGCCCGGGATTCTGGTCGATAGGCTTGAATTTCCTAACGGCCATTGCTGTAAAAGCACCGCTGAAAGGACTGGAAAAAAGCATCGAGGTTGATAGTGAGGTACAAAAACGCTTTCAAACCGGTGCTGGCAATAATTGGAAAAAGGTGATTGATCGTTCCCTGGAGGAATTGAACACAGATATACAGAATGAATTGAACTGACATCAACAGCATGCTACCGAATTTTGTCTTCAATGCCATTGTGGAAGACACATGGGCTGATGAGTGCGGTAAGAAAACGCGAATTCGCCCTTTGACAAATTGCCAAAAAAGCGAAAGTATTGAGTTGTCAGCGAATCATTCAATCCTAAACGTTCACGCAAGTTCTCTTGATCTTCAATAGAAGTTTCTTGACCGATCATCTGTGCAACAGGATCGCCTACAAATCGAAACAGGGAAAAGGTAATCAGGCTCACAGCCAACATGACAAAAACCGATTACAAAAGCCTGCGAAAAATAAAACTCAACATGGCGCTGTAGCGACTTCGTACCTTTTTAAAATGATGGTGGGCTGGGGCGGGCTTCTATTATACGTCTAAACCAGTTGCTTATACTCGCATCCGTCTGTTAAGGGGGTCTGTGGTTTTCGCTATTCAGGCCAAAGCGCGGTTTGTGGATGGAATTGCGACCACGCAAACCAAAATGCCTGATGACTGCCAACATCCGTGCCATCGTTATCGTTAACTGCACGAATACCGCCTGCATCAAGTTCCAGTCGAATGTTCTCAAACATGATGCGATCACCTTTTTTGAGTGCTATGAATGCCTTGCTTCGTTGAAACGCAATCGCTTTTCCGGAAGAAGTGATGGCGCCGATAATATCTTCGTGAACTGTCAAACGCGGGTCGACATCACCTACCGGAAATATCGGCCCATTCGCATCACGATTGTTACGAAAATCAAAATCCCGTCCAAGCGCCAATGACTCAACTAGCACGGTTGTTTCAGGATGTGCTTTCTTCCACGTCCCCCAATCCGTTGTTACCACGCTGGTCTGGGCTAATGTAACACCTTGCTCAGCCAATGGGCCTGAGACAGCGATGCCGCGAAAAGTATCAAACACAGAATAAGTATTCACGTCATACATTATCTTGTTTGATCGAATTAACAGCCCGGATGTACGCAATACCGGTCGGTCAACTCCGTCTGGAACCTCGTCAGTATAGTAGGCTTGCGCGGCCCCACACAGTGTGCAGTAAGGGATCGCCAGGTCTCTACCACCCAATGTGTCGTTAACCATTTCCCGGACTTCCATAATGCGCCGCGGATAGGCTCGATATTCGCCATTTACTTCAACGCCAAAAACAATATCATCATCTTTTAACCATCTAGCATCGTTAGCACTGCTAACTTCAGGATTATCAACCGCCGGAATACAATTGCAAAGTTCGTCGGTGGTATCGTAAGCTCTATTATCGATTAAGACCCCGCCCCAGGAAACATGTCGCCAGTCGATATCACCAGCGACAAATATTTTGTCCCATCCTGGCACCGCTTCGGTGAATATCGCGCGCTTCACGCTCAGGTAGTCAGGTGGTGCCGGTATGTCCCAGGCTATCAGTTGATCGGTGATTTCACCCCAATAGTTGCCCTCTGAAAGCGTGATCCCCAGTAGTTCGGAGGCAGCTACCCCTAAAGTTATGTGCAGATCGCGCTTTGCGGTAAATCGCATAAAATCGGCGATAATCCACGTCAACCGTGGATCATTCGATTTGGCAACAACATCCAGTGCTTCAGATTGCTTAATACTCCACTTAGACGAGATCGTGCTATCCATAAACGCAGTCTGAACAGCCGCTTGCGACTCGTCAGTCAGGGGGCCATCCGGTATGGGGGGCGGCATGCCATACCGTTCAATGACATAATCTGTCAGCGGTGCAGGTGTCGCATCCTGCGCCGAAGCCAAATTGTGGTAAGCCATTGACATTATTATGGCTAGTGCGGACAACAGATTACTCGTTTTAAAGAGTGCCCGTAAATCGACTGTAACTGTCATCAGTTGGTTCTGCATATCTTTATTCTATCGTAAGACCAATCAGCATCTTATTCCACCCATTGCTTCAAACTTGAACTGTGTCAAGCTCCAACGCCTTGTAGCAAGGCCATCCACTACCAGTATGCGTAAGTGCCCCGGCGCCAAACGGTGTGATGCTAAATGTGATCGTCAGTGTATAAAACCAGCCTGAACATCTTTTAGTTTGCAATCGTCGATTTTAGTTCACCATTTTTGAGTTGGTTAAAAACGATTACGCTACCGGTACTGACCGGCGAGTCAACATGACTCTGGTGCAATCGTTGATCAGGTTGATGAATCTCTCCACAGCAAATAACAAGACTTGAGAAGCTGCTGCATCTGGTGAGATGAATCCGTTGGGTTGGTATACATCTGAACAAGAAAAAGCCTGATGCAACATGGAAGCGCTAATCGGAAATAGTCATTAGAAAGTGCGAATCAAGGAGAGGCGCTGGGAATTGCATGCAAGAAGAAAAGGATAATTTAGATCGAGTGGCACAGGCTGGATTGAGGACGAGCCTGTCAGCCCTGACAATGCCTGAGAGCAATGCACTCTCGAGTTAGTTTACATCGCCGCTTTCTATTGCCAGCATGGTCTGGTTATATTCAAAACGTTCCCGCGGGAGTGTATGGAAGCCGATTGGTTGTTCTTGATGCTAGTAGTCAGTTCATCCAAAATTTTTCGAATCGTTATATTTCGGGTGGACAGACTACTAGTGCTGAAATTTGGATTTCAACGGCAGCTGATATCTTCTGCAACGTCGCCAGGGTTATTAAGTGACAGTGCATTTGGCCCAAAAAAAAACTGGAGCTGACACCCACGGATTGGGCATAAACCTGTCGCATTAGCTATTGCACCTACGACCGTTTGTGCACGGCTAGGTTTCACGCAGCGCTGATCGGTGGGGCAGGGGTCATACTGCCATCTACAGCAGACATTCAATCTATCATTTTCAGCCTAAACGGATCATGTCGAGCCGACACGTAGCTTACGATAGCGAATCCTGACCCGCCCAATGATTTCTGACTAGCATTCAGGGCTCATCAATGCCGTCTTCAGAAGACGACGGCATCAATCTGAGTGGGTATGAGACGGTTTGTGCATAAGGGCTCCTGAAAACTTTCTGTCAGGAGTCCTATGCACCAATCACGAGTATGCTCGGTAGTTGTGTGCATCAAAACGAGGGTTTGGCTCCCATACTGATCAGGTATGTTGCAAACTCAGCTTCGCACAACGATCATCAGCGAATAAAGTGGTAGTGCTAACGACTTCGGACATTTCGTGCAGTCGCGTTCTGAAAACGACCAAAGGAAAGCCGTTACGATCATCAATACGTTGCACAAACGAATTGCATTAATCCTGGCAAAAACGACTATGCAACACTTGATTTTACAAGGAACTAATCGGTGAAGTAGGGATAATACTGCCGCCTAGAGCGGACGTCTCGGCATCAGTTTTAGTGGTGACTATCGGGTAAGAGGATGGTTCCGTACGAGAGCAAATGCACATGAGAGCGATAGATCGTGCATGTCATTGGAAAATGACTCACCATGCTTGAAAGATATTGAAGTGCCACGGATCAGGGAGCAGTGATGGTGGGTCTGTGCAGGCCGGTTTTTGCCATCGCCGTTCGGCCCAGCCGCATAGCAACTATGTTGTACACTCTAGCACTGTGTTTATTGAGGACATGTGAGCGTGCAGGCCGCAGCCCCGGTTTTTATCAGCTATACGCGAGACCGTAACCAAAGTGGCGACCCCGGTGTGAGCCAGAGCTCGGCTGTAGAAATCGAAACCTACTTAAATAGCGTTGGAATCCGCTGCTGGCGTGATGAAAACAGTATCCTCACGGGTAATGGCTTAAACAAAGAAATTGCAACAGCCATAGAAAATTGCACAGTCCTGCTGGTTGTCGTCTCCAGTAAAACAAGCTGCAGCGATTGGGTCGAGAAGGAGATCAGTTTCGCTCAGGGTTTGAATCGCCAAGTGTTACCGGTGCAGGTTGATGGAGGTCGATTAAAGGAAGGGGCGATTGGGCTATTGCTGACAGAGACGGTCTGGTTTGAAGGGCTCATGCCACCCAACCCCAACTATGACGCGCTAAAGAAGCGACTGGAGCAGCTGGGCGTTGTATCCAGCATCCAACAAACCGACCCTACAATGATATCTTTACAACGGCAAGTGGAAAAAAACTGGCTGAATGATCGCGTCAATAAAAATTCCTATTGGGCTAACAGACAAGAACTCTATGTGGCACTGACCGCCAGGGAAACCACCGTGGAAAAGTATCTGCAACAGGGAGGAATGCAGCCGGTATTCGACCTTTCATTGCTTGACGCGGACGATACCAAACCCGTCGAAGCGGAAGTCCAGCATTTCGACGATGTGTTGGATGCGTTTCGAAGTCTGCAAACGCGCGACATTCCCAGGGTGGCTCTGCTGGGTGAGCCTGGTGCCGGTAAAACCTTTGCTTTGCAGCGAATAGCTCTGGAGCTGGCGCAACAATCTCTGGACGATCCAGAAAGAGCGTTGCCGTTGTTCGTACCACTCAATGATTGGACCGATGCTGATATCAGTCTGGAGGCGTTTTCAAGTGAATCATTGGGCGAGTTAGGCCCCTATTGGCGCCAGCTGCGCGATACTGATAGAGCGGTGTTGCTGCTGGACGCCATGAACGAAATCCCCTCAGGACAACGCACCGGCAAAGCCAGTCAAATCAAAGATCTCATTGGTGACAAGCGCTGGGCTGGTGTGGTGGTCAGTTGTCGCGAGCACGACTTTGAACAGTCTTTACATTTACACCTGAACAAGTTGTGTGTCCGGCCTCTTGACCCATGGCAAATACGGGCTTATACCCGCGCCTATATGGGTGATGAAGAGGGCGAAGCCTGCTTTTGGCAAATAGTGGGCGGCAAGTCGGTGCAGGAAGTGCTTGATATCTGGCTGCAAGCTGGCGCGAGCGAGCAGCAGTTCTGGACGGCGGACGACATACCACGCGACAAACCTGATGTGTACAGCAAAACCACCGCTGAACACGATAGGCTGTGGCGCGACCTTCGTCACGACAAGCGCCATCTGATTCGCATGGCCTGCAATCCCTTTTTATTGTACATGCTGGTAGAAATATTCCGGACAAGACGAAATTTGCCAGCATCTAGATCCAAGCTGTTTACAACGTTCGTGATTAATCTGGCAGAAAAAACGAGACAGCAGTGGAATGCTCGACGGGAGCTGGATATCCCGAGTAATGAGACCCTGAACCAGAGCTTGCAAGCGCTGGCGTTGCGCTTGCAAGGGTACCAGTCAGCGCAAGACACTGACGCGCAAACCCGAATAATACGATCAGACTGTGAAGATCTACTGAACGATACACTGTTGGTGTTTGCCCTGGACTCAAACCTGTTGGTGCAATCGGGCACAAGCATTGGGTTTCAGCACCAGTTGATACAGGAAACCCTGGCTGCGCCTGGCCTATGGCAAGCGATTCAGGCAGGCAATTATGCCGCCAGTGAGCTCTGGCCCGCCGAGTGCTGGTGGCAACGCAATGGCTGGGAAGTCACGCTAGATCTGCTGGGCGAAAGCCTTGATTCGGTAGAACAGCAGCAGCTATTACAATGGATGGCTGATGCGAATCCAGACTATGCCAGTGCGCTTGCCGAACAATGGGATGTACACTTCGATGGCCAGTTCTTGCTGAAAGACCAAACGCGTTGGTTGAGTAAAATTACCGATACAGCCGAACATCCGCACGCGAGAGCAGCAGCAGCCCGGGCGCTTGGCCGCTGGAACCTGGACACGCGCACAGGCGTTGGCCTGACCCCCGATGGTTTGCCGGACATCCAATGGCTATCGATCGCCGGTGAACCGTTCTATTATCAGAATGAATCGGAAACGAAAATACTTCCTGCGTTTGCAATGTCCCGCTATCTGGTTACCAATGCGCAGTATCAAGCCTTTATCGATGACAGAGGCTACGAGGATGATGGCTGGTGGCATGGCTTGAGTAAGCGCTTGGAAGCGCCTGCGGCGGGCAGATGGCAGGAGAGCAACAGCCCACGGGAGTGTGTCTCGTGGTATGAGGCCGTTGCGTTCTGCCGGTGGCTGAGCGCACGCACAGGGCGGGATATTCAGTTGCCCACCGAACAGCATTTTGAACGCGTTGCCCGAGGCCCCAACTGGCGGCCTCAATCAGGCGATACGGACTTTCCGTGGCATGGTGCGATGGTGTCAGGGATTGCCAATATTCACGAAACGGGTAAAGCAGGAACCCTATCCCTGCAGCGTACATCTGCTGTAGGCGTTTACCCTCAAGGGGCTAGCGTTGAAGGCGTAGAGGACCTCGCAGGCAATCTTTGGGAATGGTGTTTGAACGAGCACGGTAAACCCGAGAACACGTCTCTGGATGGCGATCGAGCTCGGGCGCTGCGCGGCGGCTCTTGGTTCGACAACGACGTCAACTGCCGCAGCTCGTGCCGCTACAACTCCGAACCCGACTACCGTTACTCCAGCGTTGGTTTTCGTTTGAGTTGTTTGTCCCCCATCTGATCGCCGGGCACTGCACTCTGAGCTCTGGGCACGGCGCTCTGAACTCGCGCCGCGGGCTCTGGAAATCATGTCAAGGGAGAGGGCTAAACCTGTTACGAATATCAAAATCCTGCAGTATCTGCTCGCGCAGGCGCCAGCTGTCCGCGTAGCGGGCGTGATTGATCCATGCCTGAACGTTGGCGTCAAACTCTGCAAAGGTGATAGCGCCGTTACGCCATTGGGCGTAACGGCGGTTAAGGTGTCTGGTTGAGTGTCGCAACTTACGGCCTTTCAGCCGCCGATGAGTGGGGTACACCACAAAGCCCAGCCACGGAGAACCGCTGGCGGTGGGTTGCACTTGTGCAGAGTGCTCGTGCATTGTCAGCCTGAGCTCGGCTAATTTGCCAATTAGGGCGGATTTCCATTGCCATAAGGTTTTGCGGTCATTGGCGAAAAGTGCAAAATCGTCTACATAGCGTAGATAGCCGCGACAGCCCAATTCGCGCTTGGCAAACACGTCCAGTTGATGCAGATAAGCGTTGGACCAGAACTGTGAGGTTAAATTGCCTATGGGTAGCCCCCGCGGACGAATGATGTCGAATAAATCATCACCTGTGAAATAAACGGCCGTGTATTGATCCTCCAGCACACGGTCGCCGCTGACAACAATTCTGGATATTAGGTTTACGATTTCTTCTTCAGATAGGTATTTACATAACTGAGCTATCAATAGCTGATGGTCGATGGAGGCAAAGTATTGTTTTATGTCGCAACGCAGCACATAGCGATAGGATTGTGCGAATTGAGCGAAACGATCTACCGCTTTATGGGTACCTTTTCCCACACGATTAGCGTAGCTGTCGGCTATGAAATAGCGTTCAAACCTCGGCTCAATGATTTGGCATAAAGCATGGTGAACGATACGATCTTCAAACGGCGCCGCGCTAACCTTGCGTGTTTTGGGTTGATGAACAAAAAAATGGTGATACGGCCCGGGTCGATAGCTTTGTTCTGTAAGTCGTGCTTGTAGTCCGAGTAGATTATCCGCCAGTTTGAATTCATACTGAGCAACGGTTGGAGATCTGCGTTTGCCTCGTGCAGCGTTTTGCCAGGCGCTCCAGAGATTCTCCCAGCTTACCAATTGTTCAAAGGCCAATGGCACTGACTTAAGATGAGAGCCGCAATGTGTCATTACCGCGTAGGCGGGAATCTAGTTGCATTGCACAGTGGATTTGCGCTGATGTGTGGGGATGACGGGTGTAAAGTCAGTACCGTTGTTTCAAAGGCATATTCAGGACTATTCATGGCTGATAAATTTGTGATCGTTCGTCGATGCACCGAATTGCTGCATTGGCTTGTACCCAAATCTGAGGCATTTCCGCGAGCGCAACGCTTTTTGCTCACTCAGCGATTGATGGCTTCGGCCTTTGATTGTCATGATGCGATCATAGAAGCTCAAAGCTACAGAAGTGCTGCGCGTATAGATGCCTTGCAACGAGCTGATTCCGCCTTGAGTCGGCTGCGTGCGTATTTGGCCATGGTGCATGAACTTCAGTGGCTGAATCAACGACAATACCAGCACGTGAGTCGGATGGTCTTGGAAATAGGCAAGTTGTTGGGTGGCTGGCTAAAGCAGTCGCAACAATAAACGGCGCCACGAGCACTGAGCCAGGTGGCGCCGAGGGCGTATCTTCGCCTGACGGCACACGCCATGCAGACTGGTTGACACCTGCGCCATCAACAGCAGCAGTGCCTCGTCGCCACAGCCTTGGCCGTGGCGAATTTCCGACGTTTGCCCGCTGATTCAGTGGGATACAGCCGATGATGTGGGACAAACAACTCAAACGAAAACCAACGTTGTTGTTACGGTTGTCGGGTTCGTTGTTGTTGCGGTACGAGCTGCGGCAGTTGTTGTCGTTGTTGATCCAAGAGCCGCCGCGCAGCGCCCGAGCTTGTCACAGGGCAACCAACGCATTGTTCAATTACCGAAATGCGCCCACAAATTATACATTTTTTTAGCGCCTTCGGCGCCCAGAGTTCAGTGTTCCGCAGCCAGAGTTCAGAGGCCCGTGGGCAGTGATCAGTTGATGGGGGACAAACAACTCAAACGAAAACCAACGTAGTCGTAACGGGAGCCGGGAGCGTTGTCGGAGCGGAACGAGCTGCGGCAGTTGCGGTCGGCGTTGATCCAAGAGCCGCCGCGCAGCGCCCGAGCAGCACTCGTGGAGTTGGACTCTCTGGCGGTACCATCAGTTGGCGCTCCTTTGTAATTGTTTTTGTATGCGTCCTGGCACCACTCCCAGACATTGCCGTGCATTTGGAACAGTCCAAAATGGTTCGGCTTGTAGTGGTTTACAGGTACAGTTCCTGTGTTGTTTCCGTCGAAATTGGCTTGATTGTGGCTGAGCGTTTTACCGGTGTTCCAAGCAGTTGTGGTGCCTGCTCGGCAGGCATACTCCCACTGTGCCTCCGATGGTAAACAGTAATTTTTTGCGGTCATGTCGCTGAGCCACTGACAGTAGGCAACGGCGTCGTGCCATGAGAGGTTAATGACTGGCTGGTCGTTCCGGCCAGATCTGTCTTTGACTAGCTCACGATCGGTGGAATGGCGAAAGTCGTCATATTCTTTAAAACTGACCGCATACCGGCCCATGGAAAATGGCTCGTTGATGATAACGTCGTGTTGAGGATATTCGTCACTTATTCCTTCACCGTCGGGGCTACCCATAAGGAAATGGCCGGGAGGGATGACGACCATGGAGGGTCCTTGGCTACCGTCCTCCAGGGTGTCTTGATACGTATCGCCGTATTGTCTTTTATGTGGTTTTTTGTCTGGCGGGTTTTGCGCCTCGGGTTTGTTGGTGCCCAGTTTGTCAGCAATTGCACGAAGCAGGTTTGTGCACTCAGGGTGAGAGGGCTCTCCGTCCCAACTGCATAGATTAACTGTCTGAAT
>Ga0209828_1002597_pt1 | contig 14756 bp, 3 predicted proteins | sample MaitaG_FD_187429 | JGI IMG/M metagenome (GOLD analysis project Ga0209828, IMG submission 187429) | Marine algal microbial communities from Maine, USA - Maine_Asex2 metaG (SPAdes) (version 2) | ecosystem: Host-associated > Algae > Red algae > Unclassified | place: Maine, USA | collected 2015-01-05 | reverse complement strand
TTGCCAACTGTTCGTTCACGCAAATCGTTGTTTTTTAATCCAAGGATTCTTGTTCGAAATTTTACGCCGTTTTTCTATTACTCCTCGAGCACGACCAACCATTGGGTGAGCGGTGTCTCGTCGCGCGGAAGCAATAGCAGAGGAACTGTGTTACTTCGGTTCCGATGCTCTATGCCCAGAGGTCCGACTCGGGAAAATCGAGCATAAATGAACTACCTCCCCAACTCCGAACGACATGTTAATGGCACGATTTGATCAAACCTTTCTGAAGGGTTGGGACGATTAAATTCGTTGCTAATTTGCTGAACTGTGATTTGCTTGTCCAGTCCAATAAGCGACGAAAATTAACCCACTACCTATAGCTGTAGCTTTCCGATAATTGCGGAAAGAAAACGCAGTGAGGAAGCATCAGTAAATATTCGATATTGAGTTTTCTTTTTCATCGGTCAAGGGATTCGGAAATCCCTTGCTATTACACCACTCAGTCAAAAGGCTACGCTCTCAAATTCGATAAATTTACGGATTGCTGATTTATTTATCAGAATTCATTCGCCGATTGAAGATTGCGGATTGCTGATTAACTTATTAGAATTCGTCTGCCGATTGAAGATTGCGGATTGCTGATTAACTTATCAGAATTCGTCAGCTGATTGAAGATTGTCGATTTTTTTTATCTCAGAATCCGTCAGCCGATCGCCGATTGAAGATTGTCGATTTTTGTCTCAGAATTCGTCAGTAGATTGCCGATTGAAGATTGTCGATTTTTATCTCAGAATCCGTCAGCCGATTGCCGATTGAAGATTGTAGATTAATTTATCAGAATCCGTCCGCCGATTGAAGATTGTCGATTAATTTATCAGAATCGGAATCGTCTCAACGGAAGTCGAGCGAATAACATTCAAAATGTATTGTCCGCTAATATTGTCGCGGAGATTTAATTGGTGAAGGTTGATTCCCAGACTTAGAGTTCTTGTTTCGAAATGAATCAAATTACCACTCATATCAAACACTTGGAATTCAACTTGCTCTTCATTAGAACTTTCAAATTGAAGATTGAGTTGGCTGTCGGTTGGAATCGGAAAAACACTAATTTTTCGTTGAGTAGTAGCCACTTCTTTTGTCTGTAAAATCGATGCAATTTCAGCATCATCTTCTGAACTCGATTCTTCAGTGATGGCGTCCGAATCTCCTTGTGAACCAGTATTTCCCTGTGGACCAGTCTGACCGTCTTCGCCGTAGTTACCATCTGAAGCATCAGAATCGCTTGATCCAGTATTTCCCTGAGGAGCCGTTTGGCCATCTATTCCATCAGATCCATTAGATCCATCATCACCGTCTGGTCCGGTATTTCCATTCGGTCCAGTTTGTCCATCTACTCCAATTACTCCGTCGAGCTCGCCAGTGTTCAGCAAGTCGTTTGCTGTTCCAATAATGAAGTTAAGATCAGAATCATGGCTTTCACTTTCTTCATTTTGTTCTAAATCCAGCTCTACATCTTGAGCATTGAACCCAAAATTGCGCTGTCCTTGAAGGGTAAAGCTTTGAAAAATGGCAAAAGAGACGAAGGCGAATAATAAAAGGCTTCTCATGAATCATAGAAATTTTTGCAACTCTTTTTAGGAGAATCACTGCTTGATAACACCCTAAAAGTACTCTATGCCTTCGGATCTTACACAATCCACCCAACATTCTGGTTCGAATACAGACTTCACAACTTAAACCCTTCACAAAAGCGATCGGAAAACATGAAAACACCTGCTCGCCAGTAAATAGTAGCTACTCAGTCATTACAAGTGGCATTTCTTCGTCAACTTTTCATATTGCATTCTGATTGTCACTTAGGACCTTTTCAATGAGTATCATTCATTTAGAAATGATGAATCTCCTTATATTGGGAGGCTGAATTGTGTCTAATAGACGCCTTTTAAAGAGATTACTAAACCTACCAATAATATGAAGAACATTTTACAAGCATTTTCGCTTGCCTTCTTACTCTGTTGTTGCAACCCTGTGGCTATGGCCCAATGTGTAACAGGCAGTGCAGGAGGTAACGCGAACCTGATCGACGACGGCGGTGGTTCCTATTCCATCGCCTGTGACGGTGGTGATGTAGACATTTCGGCTACTTCACCCATTACTGCTGCGTCGAATATCATTTGGACCAGTGGTCAAACGGGTGATTTTACTTTTTCGCCAGATTGTGCCAGCCTAGGTTGTCAGGAATTTACTCCTTGTGTTCCATCCGGTACTGTCATTGCAGCACAATGTGCAACTTTCGGAAGTCTCGGAATCCCTGCCACCGATACTGGAAATAGTTTTGATCTCGATTTTACCATCTCAGGTTTTTGCTACACGCCGGGTATGACTTACTCGGGAGAGCTGGACATCAACTTGAGTGGATCAGGTAATGTGAGTCTCTCTGTTTTGCAGCCAGATGGCGCAACGCAGGGTCCATTGACTTTCGATATCGATTTGATCAATAGTATTTCTCCTGTTCCGTTGAGCTTGCTCAACTTGGATGTTGATCCAAACGGTGACTGGAGTATTTTTATCAGTGGTGGTGGCTTGACAGGCTATACCATCGACCTAAATAGTCAAATTTGCTTGGACGAGACCACTACTTCGGCTTTGGTCTGTGGTGACCCTGTTGAAGTTTGTGTCTTTGGTGGCTGCCCAGCTTTCATTTCAGCTCAAGCTTCTGAGACAGAAATTTGCTCCGGTGGAACTTTCACTTTGGAGGCATTACTCGATCCTGTGGGAGCACCAAACGTAAATTATACTTGGTCAGGAAATGGTATTGATGCTGGCAATGCGTCTAGCCCTAGTCCAATGCTTGCGATTACGAACACGACTTGTGCTCCGGTGGTTGAAACCTATATGTTGACCATGACCTGCACCAATGATGGTTCGCCAGTGGCAACAAATGAAATGGTAACAGTTACTGTTTTTCCAGAAATCGATCCGGCTGGTGTTGTAATCGATAACACGACCAACGTAACTGACCCAGGATGTAGCATCGAAATTAGCTATCCGGCCTGTCCCGCATTTGCCATCACTGGTAATACAGCGTTCTCCCCTGGAGATAATGGAACGACCGCACTGTACACCATCAGCAATGGAAATGCTGCTTGCGATATCGAAGCTTCGGCTTTGGTGAATTGCTTGGGAGATTGTACGCCACCAGAAGTAACTGTTGTGGTGAATGATTGTGCAACTGATCAATTTACGGTTGATGTTACAGTAGTATCAATGGGTGACTCGCCATCTTTCGATTTAGAAGCCTCTGATGGAACGAGAAATCCTGTTTCAGCAGCTGGCGCTTCTTTTAATTTTGGACCATATGCCTCAGGTGATGCGGTAAATATCAAAGTGCTCGATCCCAATGATTCTGCTTGCAGCGTGAACTTGGGAGAATTTACAAACAACTGCTTTACCTGTCCTAACCTTACCAGTATCGATCCAATTCCTGCTGACGTTTGTGTGGGAGATGCCATTACTCTAGTTGCGAATGTTGACGCTGGAACGGAAGTGACAGACTACAGCATTCAGTGGTTTGAAGATGGTATTTACATCGGCGCCGGAGCAACATTCAATCATACAGCTTTGGCTGCTGATCGTTGCAATACGATTTCTCATACCTATTCAGCAGTTCTGACTTGCTTGAATAACGGCGTTGAATCAACTACCGATATGATGAATGGTGGCGGCGTCAATGTGTATCCAGTTCCTGTTGAAGGAATCGATTTCGTGTTTACGAATTGTTCAGCAACACCGATTGATAACTGTGGAGCTTTGACAATCGATATCGGCGGCGCTGCCGACCCTGCCCCAGGATCGACAACTACTGTTAACTGGACCGTTTCTGTTACCGGTGCACCTGCAGCTTGTCAAGCAACAGGGAGTACAGCAGTTTCTTGTTCTGATTGCCCAGACTATCCGGGTAATGGTTCTGCTTCAGATGTGGTTTTGTGTACGGGAGAAAGCTTTGACTTTTCGAATACTTCTGCCCTTGTTTCTTCTTTGGGTTACGAAGTGGGTTATGTGATAACAACAGACCCTCCTGCAACCTACGGATCTACTTCAGCTCTATTGGCAGCAAGTATCAATGGAACAACAGGTGCTTTTGCTGCGCCTGGTTCCATTACTTCTACCACTTTTGTAAATGATGGATCTCTCATTACTCCTACTGATCCATGCGGTGAGGTATTGTACTTCACTCCTTTCCTTTCTTTTGCTTGTCAATCTTACCAAGCAGAGAATTCTACAGGAACAGTAGTAACGGAAAATGCCGATGGATTGACAGTTCCCGGAATTGGAGGGGTTACCCTTTCAGTTCCACAAGTGCCTTTCTGTACCGGTTTGGTTACTTATGATATTAGAGTTGGTGTTGATGATAATTCTGTTGATGGAGAAGAACCACTACAAGAAGATGCTTTGTTTGGTATTATTGATGGTTTGCCTGGCGGAATTTTCTCTGTCTTTCCAAACATCGATGATGTTCACGATTCTTGTAATGGATTCTTTTGTAACGGTTTTGTGAACTACAATCAAAACGGATGGGCGCAAAACCCAAGTGGTGAGTTGATCAGTATTGTTGATGTAAACCTCATTGGAGGAACCCAAGAAATGGACTGGATTTTCCAAGTAGATGTGAATTGCAACAGTACCTTCCCTACTATTTGTCCAGATTGTGATGTGCTGGGAGCGCCAGTAGCTGTACGATTCTTGCCGAATATTACACTGGCAGCAATTCCTGAACAAGGAAATCTTTGCGAAGGTGCTGTCGTGAATTTAGCCAACTTGAACCCAGCAGCAAGTTCTGATGCTGGAGGAACATACAGTTGGACACAGGCTGGGGCAGCAATTGCTGATCCAAGCGCGATTGTGCCAGTAGTTGGAACTACAACTTACTGTGTTTCTTACTCTTACTGTGAAACAGGTGATTGCAATACAGAAACTTGTGTTGACATTACTATTGATCCATTGCCAGTTTTGGTAGCTCCTGTATTGGGCCCAATCTGTCAAGGAGAATCATTTGATTTGACTTCTACGGATGCTTCATTTGGAGCAGGAACCGTGGAATGGTTTGTTGGTGCTGCTAAAGGTGCTGGCGGTGCTGCATTGGCAAATGCTGCTGCTGTAACTCCTGTAGGTTCAGAGCAATATTGTGCTGAATATACTGATCCAGTAACAGGTTGTTCGAACTCAGTTTGTGCAAGCTTTACTTACAATGCCCCACCGGTACTTTTGGCCGCTGCGCCAGAAGCATGTGAAGGTGAGGAAATCGATTTAGCAGATTCGAATACTGATATTTCAACGGATGCAACGGCTACTTTCGAGTGGTTCGATGCCGATCCAGTAGGTGGAGCTACAGCTCTAGCTAGTACGGTAATTACGAATCCTGTTGATGGAACAGAATACTGGGTAACTGTAACTGACGACTTGGGTTGTGCGAGCACGACTTCGATTATCATCACTGTTGTACCAGCTCCTGTTGTGACGGCTCCTGTAGTTGCGATTTGTGAAGGAGATGCAATTGACCTCTCTGTTTTAGAGGCAGACGTAACAACTGCAGTTGGTACTTTTCAATGGTTCGAAGGCAGTTCTGATATAGGCTTCCCGCTTACTGATCTTGTCGTTGCTCCAGTTGCTGGAAGTGAATACTGTGTAATTTTTACTGAAGATGCTACTACCTGTAGTGCTGAAGTTTGCTTTACTCCTACCATCAATCTGTTACCGGTGATTGAAGCAGTGGTTGTTCCGCCTGTTTGTGCTGGTGCAATGATGGTTGACCTAACGGCAAATGAAGCAGCTTTGGCTACAGGAACTTTCTTGTGGTACAATGATGATCCAGCTGCGGGCGGTATTGCTTTAGTCGATGCAACAGCCGCTGCTGTTCCCGATGCTGCCACCACTACTTTTTGGTTTGAAGTTACTGATGCAAATGATTGCGCTGCAATTGGTAGTATAGATGTAACAGTATATGCTGAAGTAGTAGGCGCCCTTGTAAGTTACGATTGTGCAGCAGACGCTTTGCTTGTCGATCTTACGGACGCAAGCGGAGGTTCAGGTGCCGGTTATACCGTATCAATTGTTTCTCCAAATACAAATGGAGATGTTCTGGCGAATGGTGATCCGTACACGGTTATCGTTGAAGATGGCCAAGGTTGTACTCAAGTTCCTCTAACAGGTGTGGTTGATTGTGCCGCTTGTGTAGCATTAGCGGGCGAACCTAGTCCACTAAGTCAAGATGTTTGCGATACCGATTTGCCAACTGGACCTATTGATTTCGCTGCCTTCTTTGGGGCTGAAACAGTTGATCCTGGAATGGCCACTCCAACACTTTCATACCTCTTGGTCAATGCCAATGACACTTTGCAGGATTCGAATTTGGATGGAATTTTTGATCCTACAAATTTGGAAGAGATCGGAGATGCGGCTTGCGTTTACAAAGTGATTTATGATCAAGATGAATTGAATGCTTTCATCACCAGTGCGAACATTGAATTGGTGGATCAAGGCTTGTTTGCTTTGCTTCCTGTTGATGGCGACTTGCCATCAGTATTCAACTTGTTGAATGGTTTGGCTGGCCCTTTTGCCTTGAATGATATTTTGGCCTTGGTCGTAACACCTGGTGTTGTATCGTTGCCAAATCCACTGAGTCCTGGTAATTTCCTCAACCTCACCATTCCAGAACTTTGCATCAATGTTAGTACTGATGCCTACTGTGTGAATGTTGTAAGTTGTGAAGGTTGTACAGCAATGGCTGGAGAACCTGATCCTGTATCGGAAGATGTGTGCTTGGCTGATTTGCCAGTAGTTGGAAAAGACTTTGCTGCTTTCTTCGGAGCTGAAACGGTTGACCCAGGAATGGTAACACCTACCCTCTCTTACCTTTTGGTAAATGCAAATGATACTTTGCTCAACTCAAACATTGACGGAACATTTGATGCCACCGAATTAATGGAGGCTGGAGATGCTGCTTGCGTCTACAAAGTGATTTACGATCAAGAAGAATTGAATGCTTTCATTACTAGTGCGAATATCGAATTGGTAGATCAGGGCTTGTTTGCTTTGCTTCCTGTTGATGGTGATTTACCGGCAATTTTCAACTTGTTGAATACCTTGGCTGGACCATTCGCATTGAATGATATTTTGGCTTTGGTGGTAACGCCTGGAGTAACAACGTTACCGAATCCATTAAGCCCAGGAACTTTCCTCAATCTCACCATTCCAGAACTTTGCATCGATGTTAGTGCAAGTGCTTATTGTGTGAATGTTGTTGATTGCAATGCAACTTGTTCGATTGATGCAGATGGTCTTGCAGTAGGTGCTTGTGTTCCTGCAACTGATACATATAGCATCACTCTTGATCCTTCCGGAACGGATATCGGAACGACTTACACAGTGAGTGGTGACTTAACAGGAAACGGAACTTACGGAACTGCTTTGATTTTGAGCGGTACAGCAGGTGCAGGTGATTTGACACTCACCATCACTGACGATTCTGATACGAATTGCTCAGCTGTGGTTGTGGTGAGTGATCCTGGTTCTTGTGCTCCGGTTTGTGATTTGACCAGCGACGGTTTGATCGTGGGAGCTTGTAGTGATGTAGGAACTCCAGACGATTCTACAGATGATACGTTTACGGTAACACTCGATCCGCAAGGAACAGCGACTGCAACAACGTACACCGTTTCAGGTGACTTGTCTGGAACGGGAACTTACGGAACAGCATTGATCTTAACCGCTTCTTCAAATGGCGCGGGCATCAACATCGTCATTACTGATGATGGGGATACGAACTGTAGCTTGTCTGTTTCATTTACAGCACCAGCTTCTTGTTCAACACCAGTTTGTGTGTTAACAGATGCAGCTTTGATAACTGGTATTTGCGACGACAATGGAACGCCTGATCCAGCAGATGATTTCTATACGGTTTCAGTTAACCCAGTTGGAAATGCAATTGGAGCAACTTTCAGTGTTACTGGAGATGCAACTCAAGCAAGTAATCCATACGGTACTTCGGTTGGCTTTAATTTCCTTGTTGCTGATGGAGATCGCGTACTGACTATTACAGATGACGTCGATCCAAATTGTAGTATTGTTGCGAATGTGACTGCGCCTTCCAGTTGTTCTACTGCTTGTGCTTTGGATCCAGTAGTACTGGGTGATATTACTTGCAACGACAACGGTACTGATAATGACATCAGCGATGATTTCATCGAGTTCACCATTACGGTGACTGGTGTTTCAACTGCTGGAACGTACACCGTTTCTGATGCTGGTGGCGCCTTGAATGATGGCGTTTATGGAAATGCTGAGACATTCCAAACGATGGCTGGTACTGCCGGTTTCGGCGACATCACTATTACAGTAACAGATGACACAGATCCAGCTTGCTCGACAACTGTTTTGATTGCTGATCCAGGAATCTGTTCGGAAATTTGTTTGATTACTTCTGGCTCAACGGCTGGCGGACCATACTGCTCGGGCGATGCCTTTACGGTATCGATTGGTACTTGTGATGCGACAGCGAACCAAGATGGTCTATTGATTATCTACGATGAAGATTTGACCAATGCAGATCCTAGTTTACAAGATATTTACGACGATCTCTTCGGTGTAAATCCGCAAGCTGATCTCGTTACTTTTGGAGAAACCTCTGCTTGTGATGGAAGTGGATTTGTGAATCTTGCGGGTTACAATTTGCCAGGTTGTGATCCTTTAACGGTGAACCTTTACTTGGTTCCTGCAAACCTTGCAGCAAATTCAGCCATCGACTTTTGTGCGGTTGAAGGACCAATTACGCTCGAATTCTACCCGAATTATGAAGTAGTAGAAATGGGTGTTGGAACTTGCGCACCAACAGTGGCTTTGAATGCTGTTGATGCAGCCGGAGCTATTCTAGCAGAGTGTGCTGCCTTGGGAGATGCAACGGTTGATTGTACGGATGCACTGAATTATGACTTCAGTACGGATGTAGTCGCGGGTACTCCTGCTGATTGTTTACCAGCCAACCTTGCAGGAACAGTAGCATGTGCTTGTTCGGGTTGTACAGCTAGCTTCACAGTGACATCAGTAGTTTGTGATGACATTACTTTTGGAACCGATACTTACACGGTTACCATTGACTTTGACAACGGTGCTGAAGGCGCTCCAGGAATGGGAGGCTACACAATTAGCCAAACGTTCTCAGGTGACAACCCAATGATTGCAGCCGCTGGAACCATGACGTTTAACTTTATGGAAGGCGGAAACTACGCCATCAATATTGCGGGTGTTGTCGGGTCTGGAGTAAATGAAACTTGCTCATTCGATCTCAGCGGTAACGAACCGAATTGCGAGCCAGAAGCGACAATCACCAATACTGATCCGAGTATTTCTGATCCTTGTGTTTGTCAAGACGACGAGGCCGCATTCGGAATCGGTTCATTCTATGAAGAGGTGCTCATCATTAGTGCTCCGGGTGAAGTGTGGACATTTGTTGCCGGTTCTTCCGTAGGGCTTTTGGATGCAGGAAGAAACAACCTTGCAGACGGTACAGTTGTCCCTGAGGTATCAGCCGGACAGTATGTTCTTGGCTTCTTCCATTTAGATAATGCTGGATACAACGGATGCTTTACCAATGGAACGGATGTACTTTGTTCCAATAACATTTGCTTCTATCCAGATGTAACCATCAGTGGACTTTCTGCTTACTATTGTCCATTGCAATCGGCGGTGCTTCTGGATGCTACTGCCACTGTAGATGGTTCACTAGTAACAGGTACTGCAAACTTTACCATTGATGGTGTAAGTGCTACGATCTTTGATCCGATGTCATTGCCACTTGGTGTGTATACCGTAGCAGTTTCATACACTGCCGATGGAGTAGCTGGAACTTCTAATCCAGGCTGTCTTTCATCAGCTGAAACCATGGTAACTATTGGAGAAGAATGCAACGCAGGTTGTATGGATCCGGCCTTCTGTGAGTTTGATGCTGAAGCCATCATCGATGCGCCTGAACTTTGTGTTACGCCAACGGCTGACCCAGGAACTTGCGACGATGGAGATTGTAGCAACGGCATCGAAGTTTGGGATTTCTCATCTTGTGAGTGTGTAAGCATCCCTGCCGATGAAGGTGGATTTGGTTGTACTGATCCTTCGGCCTTTAACTATAATGTCGATGCCATTTGTGACGATGGTTCTTGTATCGTATTAGGGAATGGAGATTGTCATGGCTTGGAAAGAGTATGTGATGGTAATGCACTGTATGTAGTACCGAATCCAGCCAATTTGCCGATTTCACCATTGTTCATCTGGTACAATACCAATGATCTTGATGCGCCAGTTTACAGCAGCACCAGCGAATATTACTCTCCAACTGAAGCAGGAACTTATACTGTTCTGGTAATGGATGCATTCAACGGAAGCTATACTCCTGTTTGTCAGGATTACGTGGTGGAGGAATTGCACAGCTGTAAAGACTGTTACGATAAGGGAGAATAAATGAACCTCTCAAAGAGGAAAAAATTTGATTTTGCAACCGCCAACTCATTAGTGAGTTGGCGGTTTTTTTTATCTGAATCAGAAAGAATGATTGAAAACATATACGATTATTCTTTTGCCTGAAAATGTCTTCTTAGTTTTGCCCAGACTTATAAAAGCTAACTGAGAACCGTGCGATAGCTTTTGTATTTACATCCATCCATTCATATGTTTCTCAGATTGCTCTCTGCAGAGTATTTGTCGCAGATAATAGATTACAAACAATACACATATAAATTCACAGTATGTTTAGAAAAGCGCTCTTAACTTTCCTGTTTTTAAATTGTACAATCTTGCTCGCTCAGGATTACCGCAGTTTGATGAATGAGGCCATTCAAAATGGATTTGTTCCCCCAGTCGGTTGTGGTTTTACACCCTCGACTTCCTCTCAATTTAAAAGCGCTTGTACCGCTAGAACTGATTCTTACGGTACAGATTGCTTCAACCCCACTTCTGCCGCTGGTACCAATAACATCGATCCGGCTTGCTCTGTAATGTCGACTCCCGTGCCAGCATGTGGCACAACTTTTAAAGTTCCCATCGCTATTACTGTGTTTGAAGATCCTGCTTGGGCCGGTTCAAACTACTTGGATTTTACCAATTGTGGTGGTGGTTCTTCTTCGGGCTTTGTGCCTTTGACCGACGCTGACATCGATACAAAAATTGCAGAACTAAACGCGGTTTACTGCAATGCCAATATGGAATTCTATGAGTGTAAAACTCGTCAGAGGGTAAATGATCCTGATCTCTATAATTGGTTTGATGATCCTAGTGATCCGGAGAATGGTATCAATGATGATGATGAATCCGCTGCTTATGATAATGCTAATGTGATTGACATTTATTTTGTGGGAGGTATAAATGGAGACCATGATTGTGCCGGTACTACAGGCTATGCTCGACTTCCTCCAAGTCGCGATTACTTTTTGATGGTGTATCGTGGAACTTTTGGTACAACATTCGAGCACGAGTTTGGCCATTATTTTGGCCTAGCTCACACTCACTATAATACTGTTCTGATTAATCCCCAAACAGGAAATCCAGGAGTAGACAATCCCGATACCAACCCTGTTACTCAGCCTGAAAACACTGATCCCAGTAACTGTGGCTGTTTAACTACTGATGATAGAATTTGTGATACTTGGCCTGATCCCAACTTTGCCGCAGTGGCCATGTCTAATTGTAGTTTTAGTTCTCCTCCACAGCCTGCTTTGCCCATCAATCCGAATCTCGGAACGCAAACTACTGGAGTGTTTAATCCATTGTGTGCAGAACCTGTATCAACAGTTTTGCTGTCAAATATCATGGGCTACAATCAATTCCAAGGCTGTCGCACGACATTCAGCCCTTGTCAACTCAATAAAATTCAAGATGCCCTTTTCAACTGTAGAAGTAATTTGTGTTGTGATGATCCCATCCAGTATTTTGCCGCTGGTACGGAAAGTGTGGAAATATGTGCAGGTGATCCTGCTCCGATTTTTACAGCAAACACCGACTGTGTTGATTGGTACGGACAAGCCATTGCAGGTACAGCATTGGCTTCTGGCGTAACCACATTTGCCCCTACAATAGGAACTGGAATTGGTCAACTCGATAACATGACAGCTGGTTCTTACAGTTTCTATGTTCAAGACAGAAATGCATTTGGTGATTGTCGTACACAAGTAACTGTTGAAGTTTTACCTGCTCCAATGGCCGCGACTTCGGGTGGCGCTGCTGGACCACTTGATGCTTGTGCAGGAAGTCCATTTGCATTTGAAACTGCCAATGCGGTTGTGGCCGATCCAGATATAGTGGGATGGTACTTCTCCGATAGCAACCCAAATGGCTCTGCCGGAGCTGCTTTAACTGCCGCCATTGCTGGTGCCGCAAACAATACAACTCTAAATACAAGCACCGGAAACATTATTCAGTCTGATGCAGGTTCGCCTTTAAATAATTTGAGCGCCTTGGCCATAGATTGTGCTGCTTTGGAAGCAGCTGGTGGAGATGGTACTTACTACATGACTCCTTTCATTGCCTCTGCCGAAGAACCAATCGTCTGTTCTGTTAGTAGCTCCTCTTCTGCCGTCTCTTTCGGTGCCACGCTTTCTGGGGCTGGTACCTCATCAACTGGACCAATTACCGGATGTGCTGGTGTTGGAGCTTGGGAATCCATGGAATTAGTTATTGAAGTGACCGAGTACAGCGGTGCGACTTCTGGAACCATTTATTTTGACTTGAGAGATGCTGGTTCCGAAGGATGTAGTGGCGCTGGCGGTGCCGGCGTTAATCTTCCTTGTGCTGGAGCCCCTTGTACGTTGACCCTCCCTTATAGCAGTATTGCTACTGCTAGTAATTTCGGTGCTGGCTTCGATCCATTTGCAGACACTTGGTGCATAGTAGGTCTAAACAACAATTCTACAGGACTTATCGACTTAGCTTTTACGGCAACACTGGTCGGTACTTATCCAGCTCAAACTGCTGTTGAAACATGGGATGCTACAGGTCCAATTTTAAATCTAGATTCAAATGGCGATGCAACTTGCTTGCTAGGAGAACCAATCGAAATCAATTGCATCTGTGCTTCTTGTGAACCACCTTCTGCTGTTTCTTGCTCAAGCCCTGGTCTCACCACCATGGATGTTACCTGGACTGCTCCAGCAACCGCTCCTGATGGATATGTAGTTCAGTACGCACCTGCTGGTGGTGGAACGTGGGCAACGGTTCAAACGGCTAGCAATACCCATCCATGGATCAACGAAATTCATTACGACAATGGAAATCCAACGACTGATGCCAATGAAGGAATTGAATTGGCTGGTCCGGCTGGGCTCAACTTGTCTTGTTATACACTAACAGGAGTAAACGGTTCAACTGGTGCTGTTATTACCAGCACTATCACGCCACTCTCTGGTGCGATTGACGATGAAGTCGCAGGAATGGGAGCTACTTGGTTCACAATTGCAGGTTTGCAAAATGGCGCCCCTGATGGTATAGCTTTGATTTATACAGCCGATGGAACTTGCGACTGTCCTGGGACAGCCGGTGCTTCAGAACTGATTCAATTTCTTTCTTATGAAGGACAAATTACCAACGGCGATCTTTCTTCCTTTGGTTTAGGAACGGTAAGTTCGGTGGATATCGTGGTTGATCAGCAACCAGCTCCAGATCCAGACCTAACTTTGCAACTCTCGGGTTGTGGAGATGCTTATGCAGATTTCGCTTGGGCCGAATCAGTCGCTCAAACACGTGGAACCTTGAATGTGGGGCAAACTGTATTTATGAACACCACCACCTCAACAACAGCCATCAACTTAGATCCTTGCACCAACTACGATTTTAGAGTTGCCTCGGTTTGTTGTACAAGCGCGGCGACAGCATTTGTAGATGCGCCAGCCTCTTGTGAAACTTTATCGCCTGATGAAACTCTTACAATAACAACAGACTCTCCGGTTTGTGAGGGAGCAGCTGCAACCGTAATGGTGATGTCTTCTGAATTAGGTATTGACTATATTTTGGTTGATGGCGCGAATGCAGCCATCGGGGCTGCGCAAACAGGAACGGGTGGAGCGCTTAGCTTTACCATCCCAACTGCAAGCATCCCAACCATCGGAGGTTCTCCATATGCATTTAATGTGGAAGCAAGTATTTGTGATTGTACAGAAGATTTAACGGCAGCTGTTTCGATTGTTGTCGAAGATTGTACTTTGGATTGTCCAACTTCGGATAACCCTTCTACTACTGAAAATTTATGCGACGGCGGAACACCTACTCTGCCAGTTCCAGTCATTGTTGATCCTGACAATACACAACTAGGTGCAATTATGTGGTTTGATGGAAACGATCCAACTGCAGCAACCGCTTACACGGCAGCAGCTACCGCTCATTCTGGTTCTGCTAACATTTGTGCGGCCGATGCAGCAGTAACCGTTTTCGCTTTCATTCAATGTGATGCAGATGCCAATGGCATTTTTGATTTGGGAGCTGGTGATAGCTGGGTGGCCGTTGGGCAACATGCTTTTACGGTTTATCCAGAGGTGCAAGCACCGACCATTGCTCGAAACGACGCAACATGTGCTTATACAATCACTGCTGCTTGTGCAGGTGATGGATTAACCCCTACAACTTTTGGCCCTCAGTCCCCTGGGGATGTAGCTGGTACCGTTTCGATTGCTGTTACTAGTGCCATCGCCGCAAACCCATGTCCAGGTGCATCTTTCAACGTTTCTTATGAGGCTTGTCCC
>Ga0209828_1002595_pt1 | contig 14772 bp, 10 predicted proteins | sample MaitaG_FD_187429 | JGI IMG/M metagenome (GOLD analysis project Ga0209828, IMG submission 187429) | Marine algal microbial communities from Maine, USA - Maine_Asex2 metaG (SPAdes) (version 2) | ecosystem: Host-associated > Algae > Red algae > Unclassified | place: Maine, USA | collected 2015-01-05 | reverse complement strand
CGATACGCCCGGGAAATCTTCGAGCCGCTCACCGAGCAGGATCGCGAATTTTTCGTTCACGTCGGATGCGATCGGAATCGAGTCGAACGGGCCGAACTTTGGGTCGTTAAACGCGTCCTCGATCGCCTTCGCTTTCACGAGGCGACCAGTGCGGCTGATCTCTCGCGCCAGTTCGACAGCGAGCTCCCGGCGCCCTGACGGTTCGGGAAGCTGTTCCCACAACTCAGACTTGTCGACCTCGACAATGTTCGTGACTCGGTTGCCCACCAGCACGTTGCCGTTCACATCGAGAATGCGGCCGCGCGCCGCTGGCGTCGACACCGTGCGGAACAAGTTCTGACTGGCCTGGACCTGAAACTGCTCCTCGGTCAGCACCTGGAGATACCAAAGTCGCGAGAGGAGCGCGGCAAAAAGACCCAGGACGAGGACACCGAACAACGTGAGCCGAATGCGATGGGAGTCGATCACGTCAGTTCATCACAGTCCGGGCAAGAGTCGACGTCGCGGTGACCACTCGATATCCCAGATCCAGTTCGCGATCGGCACCATCACCAAACCGAGCAACGCGTTCCAAAGCATGATGAGGAGCAACGTCGACAAGAAGCGCGAATTGACGAGGTAGGTCTGGCCGAGCGCAGCACCGCTCAGTACGTAGATAAACGCACCGACCCCCGACCCGGCCGCGACGAGGCCCGCCCGGCCGATTCGAGATGTCTCGTTCAACGAATGTTGGGCAAGGCCCGCGAGCGAGGCGGCGCAGGCGTACGCAAACGCGCTGAGCCCAAACGGCGTCGCGAGGTACAGGTCGATCGCGAGGCCGGCAACAAAGCCCAGAATTGCGCCGCGCATCGAACCGCCGGTGAGTCCGGCTGCAACTGAGAGCGCCAGCAGACACTGGGCGGCGACGCCGAACAGCCGAAGGTCCGCAAAGAGCTCGACCTGCAGGATCGTCATCGTCAGCACAAGCAGACCCGCGCGCAGAATGTCCACTAATCGACGTCCTCGACGTTCCACAGGATGATCGTGACGAACGACAGGCGACTGAGATCTGCGGCCGGTTGAATCGACACCCGCTGTTGCAGCTCGGCCTGATCGACTTCAACGCTCGTGACGACGCCAACCGGAAGATCGGGCGGGTACGGGCTTCCCTCGATGCCGCTCGTGACCACGAGCATGCCGGCCTCGACGACGCTCTTATCGTCGATGCCGTCTTCGATCAGAAGATCGCTATTGCGGCCTTGACCGCGGGCGAGCGCGATGTCGCCCGGGCCGATGATGCGCACGCCAATACCGAAATCAAAGTCGCTGATCAGTTCGATGTCGGAGCGGTCGGCCTCACTCTTGACGACGCGACCGACAAGGCCGGCGGCGGTGACCGCCGGCATGCCTTCTTCGATCCCGTCGTTGAATCCTTTGCCGATCGTGATCGTGGAGTTATCGAAGTTGCCGGCCCGGTCCCCGACCCGTCCCTTGACCGTGCGAACCGCGGCGAGGTAGTCGATGTCGAGTTCGCCGAGAACCTGTTCAAGCGTGGCTTCGGCGGCCTGGCCCCGAATCGCGCCGCCGCGCAGATCGTCGAGTTGGATGCGTAGCGCCTCATTTTCGGCGACGACATCGTCGTACTCGGTGAACGACTTCCAGCCGTTACCGAACGGGCTGAACACGGTGTCGGCCGCCGACCGAAACGGACTCATGACGGTGCGAACGACGCCTTGGGCCTGGTTCAGCGGACCGAAGTCACGGAAGTCGAGGGTGAGCAGGGTGATCGTCGTGAGCACCAACAAGATGATGGTGTAACGCGACCGTCCGGTGTAGTTCGGCGCAGCCAATGCTGGCCCGGGTCAGTTCGTCACGGTCAGCGCTGGCTGGATGAGAAGAGAACACCCTTGAGGGCTTCGAACTCTTCCAGCGACTGACCAGAACCCAATGCGACGGCATACAGCGGGTCGGGGGCAACGATGACCGGCATGCCGGTCTCGTGGTGCAGCCGCTCGCTGAGGCCCGTGAGCAGCGCGCCACCACCAGCGAGCGCAATACCGCGCTCCATGATGTCGGCGGCCAGTTCAGGAGGCGTGTTGTCGAGAGTGACCTTGACGGCATCGATGATGGCCGACAGTGGTTCCTCGAGCGCTTCACGAATTTCGACCGTTGACGTGACAACGGTCTTGGGCAGACCGGTGACCAGGTCGCGCCCGCGGATCTCGGCGTACTGCTCCTCTTCGAGAGGCCAGGCGGAACCGAGTGCGATCTTGACGTCTTCACAAGTGCGCTCGCCGAGCGCCAGGCTGTATTCCTTCTTGACGTACTGAAGGATTGCTTCGTCGAGTTCGTCGCCGCCGACTCGTGCCGAGCGACTTGAGACCACACCGCCGAGTGAGATGACGGCAACCTCGGTTGTACCGCCACCGATGTCGACGATCATGTTGCCAGCCGGTTCTTGCACCGGCAGGCCGGCCCCGATCGCGGCCGCCATCGGCTCTTCGATGATGTAGGCCGGGCGCCGAGCGCCCGCGAACTCGGCGGCTTCTTGCACCGCACGCTGTTCGACGCCGGTGATACCCGACGGCACGCAGATAACCATGCGGGGTTTGGCGAAACGGCTCTGGTGCACCTTTTGGATGAAGTAGCGCAACATCTTTTCGCAGATGTCGAAGTCGGCGATCACACCATCGCGCAGGGGACGAATCGCCTGGATGTGACTCGGCGTTCGACCGATCATGCGTTTTGCTTCCGCGCCGACCGCAAGCGGTCGGCCGTCTTTGACGTTGACGGCGACCACCGATGGCTCGTTCAGAACAATGCCCTCACCGCGCACGTACACGAGCGTGTTGGCGGTGCCGAGATCGACAGCCATATCACGGCTCATGACGCCCGCTAATGAACTCAGGAGATTGGACATTGGTGCTCGTGTGGTGGTGCGCTGGAAGGCGGAACGGAGACGATCCAAACAGAAGACCCGAACTCCATAGGCCAGTCTAGATCCAAACCAGGGTCCGACTGCAATCACCACGGGTGTGTGGTGATACGGCGACATCCATCAAGACGTCAGGCGTGGCGCCGAAGCGGCCCCCGTCTACGGGAAAAAGATGCCGATCTCACGGGTTGCAGACTCGGCGCTATCGCTGCCGTGGACCAGGTTCTCCGTGAACAACGCGCTGAGGTCACCACGGATGGTGCCCGGCGCAGCTTCAGCGGAGTTTGTTGCGCCCATCATGGTGCGGACGATCTGCCACGTGTCATCTGGCCCCTCGAGGACCATGGCGACGGCTGGCGAGCGGCCGATGAACTCGACAAGGCTGTCGTAGAAACCTTTGCCAACATGTTCGGCGTAGTGCTGGGCGGCGAGTTCGGCGTCGATCGTGAGCATGCGCATCGCGGCGATCGACAGGCCCTTGGCTTCGAAACGGGAGATGATCTCCCCGACGAGGCCACGTTCGACGGCGTCGGGCTTACAGAGAACGAGAGTGCGATTCATTCGGGCGAGTGTACGGAGGCCGATGCGGCTCGCCGCACTGCGCCGACGACATACATCGAACCGGTCACAAGAATCGAGTCGTTCTCGGTCGAAAGCGCCAGCAGTCGCTCGATTCCATCGATCGGCGAGGCAATAACTTCGGTCTGGGCGCCGAGGCCAACCGCGATCGCGCCAAGCTCGGCGGCAGGCAACGCCCGTGGCCAGTTCGGTTCGCAGCACACCACCAGGTCGGCGGATCTCACGTCGAGCGCTTCGAGCAATTCGGCCGGACTCTTTCCCCGCATCATGCCAACGAGTAAGAATCGGCCGCCGAAGACATGAAAGTCCTCGGCCAGCGTGCGGGCCGCCACCTCGGCGCCAGCAACATTGTGGGCGCCGTCGAGAACAATCAGCGGCTCGCGAGCGATGATCTCGAACCGGCCCAGCATCATTGCCTCGCTGAGCGCAAGGTCGAGGTGCTCGCGGATGAGTTCGGCATCGAGGAACTCTTCGGCGGCCACGATCGCCAGGGCGGCGTTGTGACCCTGGTGTTCTCCGTGCAGCGAGACGAACACCTCGTCGTAGGTCGTGCGGGGTGTACGGACGTCGATCATGCGGCCGCCGATGGCCGTGACGTTCGTGCCGGTTTCGAAATCGACGTTGCGCACGAGTGCGGCGGCCGGTCCTTCGTCCAGAAATATCTGCTGCATGGCTGGGTCGGTTTCGCCGAGCACGAGTGACACGGTCGGCTTCACGATGCCGGCCTTCTCGGACGCGATGGCTTCGCGCCAACCGTGGGCGCCATCGGTGTGGTCTTTGCGGACGTTCGTGACAACCGCTACTCGGGTCGCGGCCACATTCGTTGCGTCGTACCGGCCGAGCATGCCGACTTCGATCACCGCGGCGTCGACCGCGGCGTCGCTGAAGTATCGAAACGCGGTTGCGGTCACGATCTCGAACCAACTTGGCGGATCGTCAGCAGCGGTCATGTGATCTGCGGCAAGCCGGACATCGACCAGGGTCGTCGCAAGGTCAGCATCGGTGATCGGTTCGGCGTCGCGCTGGATGCGCTCATTGATCTTCTCGATGTGGGGGCTTGCGTACGTGCCGACCGAGAGGCCATGCGCGACGAGGATCCTCGTGATCATCTGGGCCGTCGACCCTTTGCCGTTCGTGCCAGTCAGATGCACGGCCGGCACGTCGAGGTGAGGGTTACCCAACAGTTCGAGCAGCCGCTCCATGCGGGCAAGCGATAAGCCTTCGACCTTGCCTGCAGTCGCTTCGATGTTGATGTGGCTTTCGAGCCACGCGAGCAGCTTCTGCAGATCCACGGCAGTCCTGACGTTCCGGTTCAGCCTCGGAGGCCGAACTCCAACAGCGCTTTAGGAAGCGGCTCGCCGATCGAGCTCATCGCGGGTGATGAGTTTCGGTGGAGACTCGCCCCGAACGACCTTCTCGCTGATCTCGCAGCGGGCAACATCGTCGCGGCTCGGCAGGTCGTACATGACGTCGAGCAGCACCTCTTCGAGAATCGATCGCAAGCCTCGGGCGCCGGTGCCGCGAGCAAGGGCCTGTTCGGCAATCGTACGGAGTGCGGCTTCACTGAAGGCCAGTTCGGTCTCTTCGAACGCGAAGTACCGGGCGTATTGTTTGATCAGCGCGTTGCGGGGCTCAGTCAAAATCCGGATGAGGGCATCAGCATCGAGATTCGCAACCGAACCGACAACGGGAAGACGGCCGATGAACTCGGGGATGAGGCCGAACTTCAGCAGGTCTTCGGGTTGCACCTGCGCGTAGAGTTCGCTGATGTCGCGGTCCTCGGGGCTGCGGACTTCGGCGCCAAAGCCGATACCACGGCGGCCAACCCGCTGGTCGACGATCTGTTCGATGCCCGCGAACGCGCCACCGCAGATGAACAGCACGTTGGTGGTGTCGATCTGGATGAACTCTTGATGCGGATGTTTGCGGCCACCCTGCGGCGGCACCGACGCCGTCGTTCCTTCGAGTATCTTCAGTAGCGCTTGCTGCACACCCTCGCCCGACACGTCGCGGGTGATCGACGGGTTTTCGCTCTTGCGGGCCACCTTGTCGATTTCGTCGATGTAGATGATGCCGGTCTCGGCCCGTTTGGCGTCGTAGTCGGCGGCCTGAATGAGCTTCAGGAGGATGTTCTCGACATCTTCGCCGACATAACCGGCCTCGGTGAGCGCCGTGGCGTCAGCGATCGCAAACGGCACGTTGAGCATGCGGGCGAGCGTTTGCGCCAAGAGAGTCTTACCGCAACCGGTCGGGCCGAGGAGCAAGATGTTCGACTTTGCGAGTTCGACCTCGTCGCTGCGGGCGCCGAGCTCGATGCGCTTGTAGTGGTTGTAGACCGCGACCGACAGGATCCGCTTTGCCGGTTCCTGGCCGATGATGTACTGATTCAGGAAGTCGAAGATCTCGCGGGGTTTGGGCAGCTCCTCGAAGCCGAGGTCAGCGGTCTCGCCGAGCTCCTCTTCGATGATCTCGTTGCAGAGATCGATGCACTCATCGCAGATGTAGACCCCAGGGCCGGCGATCAGCTTCTTGACCTGCTTTTGTGACTTACCGCAGAACGAGCACTTCAGCAGCTCGCCGCTGTCCCCAAATTTCGCCACGTTCTTTTTCCCCGTTCTTGGCTCGGCTGCTGTCGAAGCCTGCTGGTTGAAGTCTGCTGCTGTCGAACCCTGCTGCTAGCCGACCGCCGTAATTGGACCAGAGTTATCCACTATGGCCCGAGACGTCATGATTTCGTCGATGATTCCGTACTCTTTGGCTTCCACGGCAGTCATGACGTAGTCACGATCCGTGTCGGCCTTGATCTTCTCGGCGCTCTGTCCGGTGTGGTGGGCGAGCAACGCCTCGAGCTGTGCTTTCATGCGCTGGATCTCGCGGGAGGCGATCTCGAGGTCCGAGACCTGGCCCTGAGCGCCAGCGTATGGCTGATGAATAAGTACCCGAGAGTGTGGCAGAGCGAGACGCTTGCCGGGTGCACCTGCAGCCAGCAGCACCGCAGCGGCCGATGCGGCCTGACCGAAACACAGCGTCGTGATGTCGGGCTGGATGTACATCATCGTGTCGTAGATCGCGAACAACGCATTGATATCGCCGCCCGGCGAGTTGATGTAGAGGCTGATTTCTTTGTCGGGATTCTCGGACTCGAGAAACAGCAGCTGCGCGGACACGAGGTTCGCGACGGTGTCGTCGATCGGCGTACCAAGGAAGATGATGTTCTCTTTGAGCAGGCGTGAGAAGAGGTCGGAGACGCGCTCACCCCGGTTGGTCTGCTCGATGACGGATGGAAGGTGGTAGTTCGAAGGCTGCATCGTTTGTCCCTTTGTTCCTATTCCTCTTCGTCGGACACGGTCGCGACCGGCGTCGCATCGGCGCTGCCCGCTTCAGCATCGCCATCGGCCTCTTCTTCGGGTATTTCCAACTCGGACCGATCGAGTGGTTCGCCGTTCTCATCAACGATCTGAACCCGGTCGAGAAGCCAATCGACCGCTTTGCGCCGTTCCAGGTCCGAGCGTACCGCGGAGAGCTGGCCGGCCGACTCGATTCGGGCCCGCAAATCGGCGGCGGGCTGGCCGACCTGCTCGGCGAGCGTTTCGAACTCGGAATCAAGGTCGGCGTCACTGACCTGCAAGTTCTCGGCGACGACGACCGCACGGAGCGCAAGGTCGATCTTGACGCCCTCTTCGGCCGGTTCCCGTAGCTGTTCTTGGAATTGATCGATGCTTGAACCCGTCATCTGCAGGTACTGGCCGAAGTCGATGCCTTGTGATTCGATGCGCTGGGCCATGTCGTTAACGCGCTGATGGACCTCGTTCTCGACGAGCGCCTCTGGCGGTTCTTCGTCGACGAGTTTTCCAAGCTCGGCGGCGACACCATCGCTCAACATCGTGTTGGCTTGCTGCAGCTTCATCGTCCGCAGTCCATTGCTGATGTCGGAGCGCAATTCGTCGACGGTCTCGAATTCGGTTGCGTCGGCGACGAACGCGTCGTCGACCTCAGGCAGGACCTTTTCTTGGACTTCCTTGACGAGAAGTCGGAAGCTCAGGGTGCCTTCGGCTTCCGGGTCGGGGTGCTCGGCTTCAAAGTCGAGGATGTCGCCCGCTTTCGCCCCGATCAGGTTCTCGTCGATTTCGGCGACAACGGCACCGGTGCCGACCTCGTAGACGTAATCGTTGGCGGTTAGGCCCTCCACCTCTTCGCCATCGTGAGTGCCAGTGATGTCGATCGTCGCGTGATCGCCTTCGGCCGCCGTCCGCTCGACGGTCTCCAGTTCGCCGAACTGGCCCCGAATCTGATCGATGCGTTCCTCGATCTCTTCATCGGTCGGCTCGGGGCGGGTCACCTCAACCCGGAGCGAGTCGTAGCCGGCGACGTTTATCTGCGGGCGAACCTCGACCGTGGCGTCGAAGACCAACGGGCCCTCTTCCATGCCGCCGGTGATGTCGTAGTCAGGGGCCGCGATGAAGTCGACGTCGTGTTCGATGATTGCCTTGAAGAAGAAGTCGGGGACCGCGTCTTCGATGGCCTGACCGCGGGCGACCTCTTTGCCGAAGTGTGACTCAAGAACCTTCCTCGGCACCTTGCCGGGTCGGAAGCCGGGCAGGCGGACCTGCTTGGCCAGTTTCTTGAATGCCGCATCGACCGCCGGCTCGAACTCGTTCTCATCGACCTCGACAGACAGCTTCACTTTGTTGTCTTCAAGCTCGGTCACTGTGCTCTTCATTGCGGCGCAGTGTAAGCGATCGTCAGGGTTGTTACCTTGGTGGATTCCAGCGGGTGTAGTTCAACGGCTAGAACCTCAGGTTTCCAACCTGATGATGAGGGTTCGATTCCCTTCACCCGCTCTCGTTCCATAAGGCGAGACGCCCGACGCGAGACCCGGCGAAGAAGCCATTTCGACCGGTGTCGGCAACGGTCCCAAGACGCGAAGAACCCGCTCCGAATCGGAGCGGGTTCTGTTCGTTCTTCGTCGGGGCGCTGCAGTCATGCAGCGGCCGGTTTGATCAGCCGAGCAAACGCTTGGCCTGGCCGACCCAGTCCTCACCGGCGATGTCGCCTCGGAAGTCGCGGAGCTGGCCCTGCAACTCGGAGATGCCATTGCGGTCGAGGTTTGCAATCTGTTGGTAGCTCGTGATGCCGAGATCGGACAGCTGCTGGTTCAGGCCGGCGCCGACACCCTTGATCTGGGTCAGGTCGTCGGTTGCGATGTTCTCTGGGTCACCGGAGAGCCAAGCGAAGAAGCCGCGGCGGCGAGGCTTACGCCCGGCACCGGCAACTCCTGCGGCGGCTGCACCTGCGACACCGGCTGCTCCGGCTGCCTTGCCAGCAATGCCGGAGGTGGCTCCGTCAACCTTGCTGGTGGTCGTCGACGCGGCTTCGGTTGCCGATGACGTTGCCTCGGAGGCCCGGGCCTTCGCGGTGTCGACCTTTGCGGCTTCGGCCGCTCGACGAACCGATGCGTCAGCGGCGGGGTCGATCTTGGCCTTTGGTGCTTCCACCTTCGGCCTCGGGGTCTCCACCTTTGGCTTGGGCGTCTCGATCTTCGGCTTGGGCGTCTCGACAACCTTGGCCTTCGGTGCTTCAACCTTCGGCTTCGGCGTCTCGATCTTCGGCTTGGGCGTCTCGACAACCTTGGCCTTCGGTGCTTCAACCTTCGGCTTCGGTGCTTCAACCTTCGGCTTCGGTGCTTCAACCTTCGGCTTCGGGGTCTCGACAACCTTGGCCTTCGGTGCTTCAACCTTTGGCTTGGGCGTCTCGACCTTTGGCTTGGGCGTCTCGACCTTTGGCTTGGGCGTCTCGACCTTTGGCTTGGGCGTCTCGACCTTTGGCTTGGGCGTCTCGACAACCTTGGCCTTCGGCGCTTCGACCTTCGGCTTCGGCGTCTCGACCTTCGGTGCTTCGGCCTTGGCCGTTTCGACCTTTGGTGCTTCAACCTTGTCGGTCTTCGGGACGAGACGCTGGCGCTCGTCGTAGGCCTTCGACTCAGCGGCAGAGGCCTCGCGGGTCTCGCCACGCGTGCGGCCACCCGACTTGGTGGTCCGATCGACCTCGATGGCCTTCTCGGAACGCACGACCCGGTCGATCTCGCTCGTGCCGGTCACCTCGCGGGAACGGCCGATCGGGACTTCGACGATGCGTTCGACTTCGACGATGCGATCGACCGGCACTTCGACCAGCTTCTCGATCTCGACGATGCGATCGACGATCTTCTCAACCGGAACTTCGACAATCTTCTCGACCTCGACGATTTTCTCGACGATGCGATCGACCGGGACCTCGACGCGAGTCTCGACGATCGTCTCGACCGGGACTTCGACAATCTTCTCGACCTCGACCTGGACTTCGACAATCTTCTCGACCGTACGGTCGACGAACTTGTCGACCTGCACCTGCACCTCGACGGGCTTCTCGACCGACTTCTCGACGATCTTCTCGACGCTGACCGGCACCTCGACGATGCGCTCGACCGACTTCTCGACGATCTTGTCGACGTTCAGGACCTTCTCGACCTGGACCTCGACGATGCGGTCGACGTTGACCGGCACCTCGACGGTCGCTTCGATCGTGCGCTCGATGACCTTATCGACGTTGACCTGGACCTCGACCAGCTTCTCGACCGGGCGATCGATGATGCGGTCGACGCGAAGGATCTTCTCGACCGGCTTCTCGACGATCTTGTCGACGTTGACCTGCACTTCGCGAACGGTCTCGACGTTGCGCTCCACGACCTTTTCGACGTTGACCGGCACCTCGACGAGCTTCTCGACCGGGCGGTCGACGATCTTGTCGACGTTGACGATCTTGGCGACGGGCACCTCTTTGGGGTTGCCAACGGCCCGCTCGACCACACGATCGACGGTGACGATCCGCTCGACCGGGCGGTCGACGATCTTCTCGACCGTTACCGGAACTTCGATGACGCGTTCTGCGACCTTCTCGACGATCTGCTGTTGCTTGATGATCTTCGGGACGGGCTTCTGAACCTCGACCGCCTTCTCGACGAGCTTCTCGACTTCGACGATGCGCTCGACCGGGACTTGGACGACCTTCTCGACGAGCTTCTCGACTTCGACGATGCGCTCGACGGGGACTTCAACGATCTTCTCGACCGTCACAATCTTTTCGACCTCGACAACCCGATCAACGGGAACTTCAACGATCTTCTCGACGATCTTCTCGACCTCGACGACGCGGTCGATGACTTTCTCGACGATCTTCTCGACCTCGACCGGCGTTTCGACGATCTTCTCGACCTCGACGGGCCGTTCGACGATCTTCTCGACTTCGACAACACGCTCGACGATGACTTCGACCGGCTTCTCGACGATCTTCTCGACCTCGACGATGCGGTCGACGGGAACTTCAACGATCTTCTCGACCGTGACCTGGGTTTCTACCGGGACATCGACCTGAACTTCAACCAGCTTCTCGACGATCTTCTCGACCTCGACGATGCGATCGACGGGAACCTCAACAACTTTCTCGACGACCTTTTCGACGGTGACAATCTTCTCGACCGGAACCTCGACAACCTTCTCGACAACTCGTTCCACTTCGACGATGCGGTCGACGGGGACTTCGACGATCTTCTCGACCTCGACGATGCGGTCGACGGGAACTTCAACGGCCTTCTCGACGAGACGTTCGACTTCAACGATCTTCTCGACCGGAACCTCGACAACCTTCTCGACGATCTTCTCGACCTGGACGACTCGATCGACCGGGACTTCGACGATGCGTTCGACTTCAACGATCTTCTCGACCGGAACCTCGACGACCTTCTCGACGATCTTCTCGACCTCGACAATGCGATCGACAACTACTTCGACCGGCTTCTCGACGATGCGTTCGACTTCGACGATGCGGTCGACCGGAACCTCAACAACCTTTTCGACGATGCGGTCGACGGGGACGATCTTCGAGGTAGGGCGGCGGCTGATGACGGTTCGTTTGCCGTCGGCCTCCGACGGGGTAAACGTCGACGATGCCTGCTTCGAGGCGTCGGTGGCGGCTTGACCCGATTTCGCGGCCCCGTCCTGAACGGCCTCGTCGGCGACGTCGGCACTGCCTCCAGTGACGTCATCATCGTCCAGACGCTTTGCGTTATCCATTGAAACTCCTCTTCAAGGGGGCGATCGCACCGCGGCCGCGAGCCCGAGGGGCGAGCCGGTTACACCGTGCAGGTACTCCGTGCTTATAGGAAAAGTTCTGACAGACGCAAGCAACAATGCGCGTCGTTTCGAACCTGACTTGCTAAATCGCAGACGTAGCCGAACCGCAATTGGTCGCGAAATGCCTCGATTGGGTTCACACATGGTGGCAACACCGGGACGCAAGCGGTAGTTTCGCTGCACGTCTCGGTTGTGGCCTACGGGTCCATGTAGGGCTTGGTAGGCGCCCGCCGACACAGTTTGTTGACAAGCCACTTGTGGGGAGAGCAGCAATGAGCAATCTCGAACCGGACCTGCTCCGGTCGAAAACCTTTGAAACCGCGGTTCGGGGCTTCGATAAGGATGACGTCACCGCCTACTTGTCGCGCGTTGCCATGGCCGTTGAGGTCATCGGCGAGGGCAGCGGTCCAACGCCGAGCTTGCCCGCTGACCTTCGTCCCGAGGAAATCGCTCGACGCGATTTCCGAACGGTCTGGCGTGGCTACGACAAGGACGAGGTGAGCTCTTTCCTCCGTTCGGTTTCGTCGTCGTTGTCGCAACGCCTCGATGGCGGCCAAGCTCCCGCTCCGTCTCCGTTTGGCCAGGGAGCAGCCACTGCTCCCCCGGTCGAGTCCGGGCTTGGTGGGACGACGGCCGCGGTTCTCGGCGGCGCCGCGGCAAGCGCTGCTGCCGGAGCGGCGATGTCCGATCGCATGCGCGGCGACAGCGCAGCACCCGCGATGCCAACGACGCCTGCGATGCCGCGGGCCGAGGTACCTAGAGTCGACGTGCCAAGTGTCGATGTGCCCCGCGTCGCAGTGCCAAGTGTCGATGTGCCCCGGGTCGCAGTGCCAAGTGTCGATGTGCCAAGTGTCGCAGTGCCAAGTGTCGATGTGCCAAGTGTCGACGTGCCAAGTGTCGACGTGCCCAGCGTTGCAGTCCCCAAGGTCGAGGTTCCCCGCGTCGAGGCCCCGCAGGTGCAAGCACCCGAGATCCCCAACCCGGCGGCGGCCCCAATAGCTGCGACGCCTCGTGTCGCGGCCCCACGGGTCGAGACACCGCTCGTCGAGGCACCGCGCGTCGAGAGCCCGCGCTTTGAAGCGCCCAAGGTGAACCCGCCGAAGATTGACGCACCACGAGTCGACAATCCGAAGGTCGCCGCGCCCAAGGTCGCGGCACCGAAAGTTGAAGCCCCAAAGGTCGCCGCACCCAAAGTCACTGCGCCAAAGGTCTCCGCACCCAAAGTCGCCGCGCCGAAGGTCGAGACGCCAAAGGTCTCCGCACCCAGGGTCGCGGCACCGAAAGTTGAAGCCCCAAAGGTCGCCGCACCCAAAGTCACCGCACCCAAGGTCGAGACGCCCAAGGTCGCGGCACCCAAAGTCGCCGCGCCGAAGGTCGAGACGCCCAAGCTCGCGGCACCCAAAGTCACTGCGCCCAAGGTCGCGGCACCGAAAGCCGACGCGCCGAAGGTCGCCGCACCCAAGGTCACCGCCCCGAATGTCGAAACACCAAAGGTCGCCGCACCCAAGGTCACCGCGCCGAAGGTGAACCCGCCCAAGGCCGAGACGCCACAGGTTGCGGCGCCGAAGCCGGCGGCGCCCAAGGTCGCCGCGCCGAAGGTGAACCCACCGAAGGTCGAGACACCAAAGGCGACAGCACCGGCTGCGGCGGCTCCCAAGGTGAGCTCGCCCAAGGTCGAGACACCGAAGGTGACAACGCCGAAGGTCCCCGCGCCCGCCGCTGATGCTCCGAAGGTGAACCCGCCGACCGCGCCAGCCGCCAAAGCGCAAACACCCACCCCGCCGGCAACGCCGAAGGTTGAGACACCGACGGTTGCGCCGCCACAGGCCAATCCACCCGCGACCGCGGCCGGTGCCGACAAACCAACGACCGCGGCGCCCGCTCCGGCCGGCGCAACGCCGGCCACCAACCCGACGCCGAGCGCACCCGCGGCAGCAGACCCGGGACCAGACCCGGTCGCCGACTACGCCGACACCGACGACTCATCCGACATCACCGCGGTGTCGTCGGAGATCGAAACGATCCTGCGCCAGGCCCACAACAGTGCGATCAAGATTCGCGAAGACGCGGCGAAGAAGGCGGCCGAGCTCACGAGTTCGACGCGTGCCCAGCTCGGCGCCGAGACCGAAAAGGCTCGGGCCCAGAATCGCCGCGAACGTGAAGATGCGCAGAAGTTCGCAAGTTCCACTCGAAGCGAAGCCGAGGACTACAGCCGCGTGACCCGCGGCGAGGCCGACGACTACGCTGCGAGCACGCGCGCCAAAGCCGACGAGTACGCCACCTCGGTACGAGCAAAGTCCGATGCCGATGCGCAGGCGATGCGACAGGACGTCGAGCAGTACGTTCGCAACGCCCGCAAGGAAGCCGAAGACTACGCGGCGAGCACTCGATCCCGGGCCGAGGCCGATGCGCAGGCAACCCGGGCCGACGCCGATCGCTACAGCGAGAACACGAAGCTCCAGTCCGACGAGCTGGCCAAGAGCATTCGGCTCGAAGCAGAAGCCGATGCCGAACGCGATCGTCTTCAGATCGAACAATCCAAGGCCGACGCGGAGCGCGAGATCGAAGCCGCGGAAGCCCGAGTCCGCGACGCCGAAAGTGGCATCGCCGATGCAAAGGCCGAGTCCGAGCACATCATCAGCACGGCCAAGGCCGACTCCGAACGGATCATCGGTGAGGGCCGCAACGAGGCCGAACGTCTGATCTCCGACGCCGAGTCGGCGGCTCGCGAGCGGGTCGAACGCATCGTCTCCGACGGCCGCAATCAGGTTGCAAAGTTGGTCGAAGCCGAGAAGATGGCACGTGATCGTCTCTTCTCGACCCGAGCCGTCTTGCAGGGCGTTTTGTCCGACAGCGAGCTTGAGACCATCCCCGAGATCAAGGACCTCAACCTCGAGGAAGACATCTAACGAGCCTCGGGCGACGAGCCGTAGCAAAATTCTTCGCATGACGAGCCGCGCCGTGGTGCGGCTCGTTTGCGTTTTCGGTGCGCTCGTCGTCGCAGCGATCGTCGTCACCGCGTGTGCCTCGATCATTCAAGAGCCCGCCGCACTCCCCCCGCCCCCGGCGACCGAACCGGCACCCGCTGTTGTCGACGGCCCCGAACCCGAC
>Ga0209828_1002594_pt1 | contig 14774 bp, 15 predicted proteins | sample MaitaG_FD_187429 | JGI IMG/M metagenome (GOLD analysis project Ga0209828, IMG submission 187429) | Marine algal microbial communities from Maine, USA - Maine_Asex2 metaG (SPAdes) (version 2) | ecosystem: Host-associated > Algae > Red algae > Unclassified | place: Maine, USA | collected 2015-01-05 | reverse complement strand
TCCCTACTGCCTTAGTGCCATCTCGAAGCACTATTACAGGTCGCTACGTTGAGTTAATTCCACAGAATGCCGCTGAGCACGCATCAGCTTTATACAAAGCGGGTCATGATAGTGACGAAGGCCTGCAAATTTGGGGCTATATGAATTACGGCCCATGGCCATCTGTAGAAGCCTATGAAGCAACCTTGCGTGCTCAGTCATCCAGTTTTGATACGATTTTCTTTGCCATCCGTTCCTTGGAAACCGGCAATGTCAGCGGCCAATCCAGCTTCTTACATATTGACCCTCAAAATGGTGTCATTGAGATTGGTCATATTTGGTTTGGCCCCGAGCTACAGCGCACTCGCGCGGCAACCGAAGCGCTGTATCTAATGATCAAGTACGCGATGGATGATTTGAAATATCGTCGTATGGAATGGCGTTGTAATGCGAAAAATAATAAATCTCGTTTGGCGGCAGGCCGTTTAGGTTTTCGCTTTGAGGGTGTTTTTCACAACCATATGATTTCTAAAGGTAAGAATCGGGATACTTCTTGGTATTCGATCTTAGATGATGAATGGCCTGAGGTACGAGGGATTCTCGAGGCTTGGTTGGATGAGTCAAATTTTGATGAGGAGGGTAAGGCCCAAACTTCGTTGAAAGAGCAGATGAAAAACCGAGAAGCGAGTACATGCGGAGCTTAGTTGCTGAATACTTAATAAAGGAAAATAAAAATGGTGCCGGGAGGGGGAATCGAACCCCCACTCTGTTACCAGAACCGGATTTTGAATCCGGCGCGTCTACCAGTTCCGCCATCCCGGCAATTCATACAAGCGCATCATATAAACAATGGCTGCTTGATTTGAGTTGCGCATTTTACCGGATTATTAAGGTTTGTCATGGCTTTTTTTAGCTCATTCTTAAATTTATAAATTCTGCACCTTCAATTGAGCATCAAACTCTGAAACCACCGTGATCATTGCTTGGGTAAGTTTGCTCAATTGCTCGGGCTCAATAATAAATGGGGGCATGATGTAGAGTAATTTTCCAAAGGGTCGAATCCAAACGCCTAGCTCCACAAGGCGTGGTTGAATCCAAAACATATCAACGGCTTGTTTTAGCTCTATAACGCCAATTGCCCCTTTAGTTCGAATATCAGCAACGACCTCACAATCGCGGCAGGCAGCTAGCTCTTCAGTCATTTGCTGTTGAATATTAGCAATACGCGTCTGCCAGTTCGACTGGAGTAGCAGTTTTATACTGGCTAGTGCGACGCTACAAGCGAGGGGGTTGGCCATAAAAGTAGGGCCATGCATCAAAACGCCTTCTCCGTCACTGCCAATACCATGTGCGACTTTGCGACTCGTTAAAACGGCTGACAAGGTCATGTAGCCGCCAGTCAGCGCTTTGCCAAGTACCAATATGTCAGGCTCTACATTGGCTTGCTCATATGCAAACAACGTACCGCTCCGACCAAAGCCTGTGGCTATTTCATCCAAGATCAGCAGTACATCAAATTCATCACAAAGCTCACGCACGCGTTGTAAGTATCCGGGATGATAAAAGCGGATGCCACCTGCGTTTTGTACCATCGGCTCTAAAATCACAGCGGCGATTACCTGATGATTTGAAGTGATCATAGTTTTGAATGAATCGATATCACTTTCCTGCCATGGCACTCCTGCTTTGATGCTAGGTGGGGCGTCAGCGAATAAATGCTGAACCAGTACGCCTGTAAACATGTCGTGCATGCCATTAACAGGATCGCAAACCGACATTGCTGCAAAGGTATCACCGTGATATCCACTTTTAACCGTGAGGAGTTTATTTTTCTCGTTGCGCCCTTGGGCGATCCAATATTGCAGTGCCATTTTTATGGACACTTCGACGCCGACGGAACCTGAGTCTGCAAAAAACACATGCTGTAAGTTATCAGCAGTCATATCGATAAGCTGCCTTGCAAGTTCAACAGCAGGTGCATGGGTTAAACCACCAAACATTACATGTGACATTTTGTTGCTCTGATCAATGAGTGCTTGATTTAAAATGGGGTGATTGTATCCATGCAAAGCGGTCCACCAGGATGATGTGCCGTCGATAAGCACTTCGCCTGTTTCCAATGTTATCTCTACGCCCTTTGCAGAGGCCACGGGAAAAGCGGGTATAGGGTTTTGCATGCTGGTGTAAGGATGCCAGATGTGATCTTTATCATAAGCAATGAGTTCTTCGGGTGTCATAACGTTCCTGTCATAGAGTTTGTAGTTTACAATTGCCGACCATTGTAACTTTGCTAATAAAAACAGTAGAGCACTAAATAGTAAGGAAAGGGTTTATGAGTGAAAATGATGAAGTAACTCGCGGGCGCATCACCAGCCGTACGATGGCTATGCCTGCGGATACTAATCCGTCGGGGGATATTTTTGGTGGTTGGGTGCTTTCACAGATGGATATTGCTGCAGGCATTTGTGCGGGCCAGCGTGCGCAAAACCGAGTAGTTACCGTTGCAGTAGACAGTATGAGCTTTATTCGCCCTGTTAAGGTGGGTGATATTCTTGGTGTCTACACCGCAATTGATCGCACTGGTCGCACTTCTATGAATATTCATGTGGAAGCATGGGTTAGACGAGGGCGTATTGGTACGCGGGAGAAAGTCACTGAAGCCGCTTTTAAGTTTGTAGCAGTAGATGACGAGGGTGTACCAACGCCTATCCCTAAGCGAGAGGACTTGCCTGAGTACGCGCTGCGTTGGAGTCCGACTGATGAAGAAAGTACGATATTATGATTTCAACGATGAAGCTCAGTGATTTTGATTATGACCTTCCACGGCAGTTAATCGCTCAGGATGCATTACCCGATAGGGCGGCAAGTCGCTTGTTGGTATTGGACGAAGATGGTCAGTGTTTGGATCAGCATTTTCGTGACGTGTTAGCACTAATCCAGCCAGAAGATTTATTAGTATTTAACAATACTAAAGTTTTGCCTGCTCGCTTGTTTGGCCAGAAGTCTACAGGTGGTCAAATTGAAGTGTTAGTTGAACGTCTGCTGGATGAACGACGATTATTGGCACATATTCGTTCTAGCAAATCGCCTAAACAAGGTGCTCGATTAACGTTGGAAGGTGCATTTGAGGCGGAAGTGCTGGGTCGGCAGGGTGCATTATTTGAATTGATGTTTGATGATGAGAAAACCGCTATTCAGCTTTTAGAGGCGCATGGACATATGCCTCTGCCGCCTTATATCGAAAGGGCCGATACAGCTGCTGATCATGCGCGTTATCAAACAGTCTTCGCCCAGCGCCCCGGCGCAGTTGCCGCGCCAACTGCAGGGCTACATTTTGATGATGCATTGTTGGAAGCTCTGAAAAATAAAGGTGTGGCTACTGCTGAAGTGACATTGCATGTTGGCGCAGGAACGTTTCAGCCGGTGAGAACTGAGGATTTATCAGAACATATCATGCATTCCGAATGGATCGATGTGCCGGAGTCGGTTTGTCAGGCGGTTGAAGATTGCCGAAAGCGTGGCGGTAAAGTTGTTGCTGTTGGCACGACGACTGTGCGCAGCTTAGAGTCTGCTGCCAAGGATGGTGTGCTAAAGCCATTTCAAGGGGATACCGATATCTTCATTACACCGGGTTATGAATTTCAAGTGATTGACCGGCTTATTACAAATTTTCATTTGCCGAAGTCGACACTACTGATGTTGATATCTGCGTTTTCAGGGTATGAGGCTGTAAAAAAAGCTTACCAACATGCAGTTACTCAGAAGTATCGTTTCTTTAGTTATGGCGATGCGATGTACTTATCAGCGAAAGTAATTGAATAATACTAGTGAAGGCGACTAAAAAAGCGTTCCCAGCGAGGCGTGTTAAGGCCGCTAAACATGCGCTTCCAGAGAGGTATGCTGTCTTCTTGCGACCACCTAACAGACAGCATTCTACCAAATGCTTTTCCACGAAGTTCTGAGCGGGGTGCGACACCATAAACTCTGGAGTCAGAGCTGTCGTCTCGGTTGTCGCCCATAAAGAAGTAGGTCTGTTCGGGTATCTTAAGCTCTGCAAAATTACGATGCGGATTATACTTTGCATCATTGATGATCATGATGTGTTCTTCCATGTCATCGGTTGCTTCCATGACATAGATACCTGCGCTTCGATCTGGGGTACTGGCGGGAATAAGAGGGCTGTTATCCGGTAATTTTCTATATTCTGAAGGGTCGCCATTGATAAGGATCTGGTCGTTAATCACTTCAATAGTCTCACCAGGAAGGCCAACGAGCCGCTTGATTAAGCGCTTGCCTGACTCTTTTGAGGTAAAAACGACAATATCCCCTCGCTCCGGCTGCCCCGTTTGCATGAGAGATATATCAGTAAATGGCAGCTGTAGATCATAAGCTAGCTTATTTTGGACAATTACGTCGCCTTCAAGAATTGTGGGTTTCATCGATCCTGTTGGCACGGGGTGCCAATCGATAATTGACCCTCTCACTAAAAATAGCACGGCAAGAAACAGCAGAAAGCCAGTGTTGTTTCTAAAAAAGCTTATAATTTTGCTCATTGATTTATTATTTTCTCATGCTGGAAGTTAATCCTTAGAGGCTTCCATCAAAGTATTGTTGCAAAAATGTATCAAAATTAATCTGAGGCTCTGCTTCAAGCTTCTGTTGTTCCGCCAATGACTCAGATGCTTTTTTCGTAAATGCATCCCATGTTTCTTGGCTCAACGAGCGTTGTGTGAAATATTCGCGATGCAGCTGAGATTGGTGGTTAGCAAAATCGTAATAGCTAGAATGTTCCCCCATCATAGTGGTTAGTACTTGAGCAGAGGGTGTGAGTTCAGCGTTTTCGAATAATCTTCTTTGCTCCGCCAGAGCCTGCTGATAGCAATCACGACTATGTGTCTGATCGAGTAACTTGGCAACCGGCAACATGGCATCCATTAACTCCAGTCCCCATGCTTTGAGCGTGATTGCTTCACCATTTCGGTCTAGCTCTAAACCTGGCTTGCGGCCGATGTGGGCGACGGTGCTTTGGTTTCGGTCAATTGCTTTTTGCTCAGCACTATTGATATGAGGGCTATCTTGCAGTAAGCAATACAGCATAAACACTTCGAGATAGTAGAGTTGTAAATGCGATATCCCAGCGGGATGAAAGGCGTTTATATCGACAGAGCGCAACTCTACATAGCGAATGCCTCTATTAAGCAGCGAATCAATCGGCTTTTCAAAGCCTTCTAATATCTGCTTTGGTCGAACCGTGCTGTAGTATTCGTTTTCTATTTGTAAAATATTAGTATTGAGCTGTCGGTACTCGCCATCAACCTTAACGCCAATTTCTTCATAACCTGAGTATGAGGTTTCAATCGCTGCACGCAAGCTATTGGTGTAGCTTTTAACCGAACTGTAATCCGCTTTGATACCGACCTTGCTTGATTTGCGGTTGGTGTAGCCGATATCACCCATTCTCAGGGAGGTACCCCAAGGTTCATAGTAGGTGTTGTGGTTATAGGTTTCCATCGTTTCAGATGGTTCGCTTCCGCCTAAAAAGCTTTTGCATATGGCAGGGGAGCAGCCAAACAAATATGGAATGACCCAGCCATAGCGCTGAATATTTCGCGTCATACCCATATAGCGACGATTAGAGAACTCAACAGACTCTTCTGAATTCTTATCCATTGCTTGGAATGCGGGCCAAAAATCTTTGGCCACAGAATGATTGAAGTGAATGCCTGCAATAACCTGCATCGTTTTGCCGTAGCGCCAAGCAAGACCATGACGGTAGACATTCTTCATCTTACCGCTGTTTGAAGTGCCGTAGTCTGCTATTTGAATATCCGCTTCGCCATTGATAATGCAGGGCATGCTGGAAGTCCAAAGTAATTCGTCCTGAAGTTCTTGATAGACAAAGGTTTCGATATCTTGAAGAAAATCCAGTGACTTGTACGCACGGTCACAAGGCGGTGTAATGAGTTCCAGTAAAGACTCGGAGTAGTCTGTCGTTATCCAGCTGTTTTTTAAGGCTGAACCCAGTTGCTTCGGGTGAGGGCGTTGGGAAATTAGTCCTTCATTGTCTACTCTGAGGCTTTCCTTTTCGAGCCCAGTTTGCGAATTTTTCAGAAGGTGTTGTAGCTGGTTGTCTTCAATATAACGAATTCGCTGATTCAGTAATGTGTACAAAGCAATGCCTCAAAGCAAAATTAGGTTTGTTCTGACTCCCTAAAATCAAAGTAGGGAGTCAGAACAAATGTCGGTTATTTCTCGACTTGAGTAACGTCTCGAACAGCACCGCGCGAAGCCGATGTCGCCATTGCTGCATAAGCACGTAGTGCGGTTGTGACGTTGCGAGTACGCTTATATCCAGGCTTCCAGCCGTCCTTGCCCTTAGCATCCATGTCGCTGCGACGTTTGGCTAACGCTTCGTCAGAGATCATTACGTTAATCTTGCGGTTAGGGATGTCAATTTCAATGCCATCGCCTTGTTCAACTAAACCAATCGCACCGCCCTCAGCTGCTTCTGGTGAAGCATGGCCAATAGATAAGCCCGAAGTACCGCCTGAAAAACGGCCGTCAGTGAATAGCGCACAAACTTTTCCCAGCCCTTTTGATTTGAGGTAAGTGGTTGGGTAGAGCATTTCTTGCATACCCGGTCCGCCTTTTGGGCCTTCGTAACGAATGATCACAACATCGCCAGCAACCATTTGATCCTCGAGAATCGCATTCATCGCAGAGTCTTGAGATTCAAAAATACGCGCCTTGCCAATGAAGTGAAGAATTTCTTTGTCAACGCCAGCCGTTTTCACTACACAACCGTCTTCAGCGATATTTCCGTACAAAACAGCCAAACCGCCGTCTGTAGAGTAGGCGTGCTCGATATCGTGAATACAGCCATTTACCTTGTCTAAATCTAAATCCCAGCGTTTGCTTTGGCTAAAGGCTTCTTGTGTTCGAACGTTTCCAGGTGCCGCGCTGTAGAAGGTTTTTACGTCTTCATCAGTAGTGCGCGCAATATCCCATTTTTCAAGCGCTTCACCCATGGTGGCGCTGTGTACTGTCGGAATGTCGGTATGGATTAAACCGCCGCGTTCTAACTCACCCAAGATACGCATTACGCCCCCTGCACGATGCACATCTTCCATGTGATAGTCCTGAGTAGCGGGTGCAACTTTACTAAGATTAGGAACCTTACGCGATAGGCGATCTATATCATCCATATCAAAATCTATCTCGCCCTCGTGTGCTGCCGCTAGCAAATGCAGAATAGTATTGGTAGACCCACCCATGGTGATGTCTAAACTCATGGCATTTTCAAAGGCTTTAAAGTTAGCGATGTTGCGAGGCAGCACCGATTCATCGTCTTGCTCATAATAACGTCTGGCTAGACTCACAATTTCACGACCGGCGCGTAAGAACAGCTCTTTACGATCTGCATGTGTGGCAAGTAGCGAGCCATTGCCGGGAAGGGATAGGCCGAGAGCCTCTGTCAAACAGTTCATGGAGTTGGCAGTAAACATGCCTGAGCAGGAGCCGCAGGTTGGACATGCAGAGCGCTCCATATCCAGAACTTGTTCATCGGTATTATTGCTATCACCCGCTGACATCATTGCATCAACTAAATCGAGCTTAATCACTTTCCCTTGGATGACTGCTTTACCTGACTCCATCGGGCCGCCAGAAACAAAAATTACAGGAATGTTGAGGCGCAATGCCGCGTTTAGCATGCCCGGTGTGATTTTGTCGCAGTTAGAAATACAGACTAAGGCATCTGCACAATGGGCGTTCACCATGTACTCAACGGCATCGGAAATTACTTCACGTGAAGGTAAGCTGTAGAGCATACCGTCGTGACCCATGGCAATACCATCGTCTACAGCGATTGTGTTAAATTCTTTAGCGATACCGCCAGCCTTCTCAATTTCACGCGCAACCAGCTGACCTAAGTCTTTAAGGTGCACATGCCCAGGCACAAACTGCGTAAATGAGTTGGAGATAGCAATGATCGGCTTATCAAAATCGCCGTCTTTCATGCCCGTTGCACGCCATAGTGCACGTGCACCTGCCATGTTGCGTCCGTGGGTCGTAGTACGTGAGCGATATTCAGGCATGATGTTCTCCAAAGCAGAATGATTATTGAGGCATTCTACCTTGCTGGAGATTACTTTTGAATACAGTTGTAACTTTATCTGTCCCTACTTGAACAAGTGAAGGTGATGGACTTAATCAGCACATTAGGCCCACGGATCAGGTCGCTAAGCAATTGAGAGTAATTTTACATTCTCCAATGAAGCATCGACCAAAATAACTTTGGTAACCTCAACCGGCTTGCTTTTGGCTGGCACTCTTACACAGCCGATAATAGTTGGTATTAGCAAGGTTAAGCTAAAAAGCTTTATTGTTTTATTTTTCACATTACTTCCCTGTATTGGATTTATTGTTCCGATAAAATAACATTTCTTTCCAATGACGCCTAATCTAAATCAAGCAACTGATCGTAAAATCTTCAAAAATCAGGGTTTTATAAGTAGTTCATCAGAAAGATTATGCCAGTTTGAGAAGCTATTTTTATCGCGTGAAATCATGTAGGCAGTCAGTTTATTGTCAGCGATGAATGTTTTTGCCATGCTATCACCAAGTACCATAATGGCTGTTGCTAGGCCATCAGCCATCATCGCGCTTTTATGTAACACCGAAATTGAGGCTAGCTTATGAGTGATAGGTTTGCCCGTTGCAGGGTCGATAGTATGAGAGTAACGCATTCCCTCGCGCTCAAAATAATTCCGGTAATCCCCTGAAGTGGCTACCCCTGTATTGTTTAACAAAAGCCCTTGTTGTATGGAGCGCTCTTTTGTAGAGGGTTTTTCGATCGCAATACGCCATAGTGACTTGTTGGGTTTGCTGCCGCTAGCGCGAATTTCACCGCCAATTTCGACGAGGTAGTTATCAATCCCCATTGTGCTTAACTGGTCTGCAATTGCATCCACGCCATAGCCTTTAGCGATGGCTGAGAGATTAATTTGCAGCTGTGGAATCTGTTTTTTGAGTGCAGGGGGCGAATTGCGAATTTCCAGCTTTTGGTAGCCAATATTTTCTTTAGCTGCCTCAATAGTTGCATCATCAGGATTGTTGTTTGTAAAGTCTTTACCAAAACCCCATAGGTTTATCAGTGGGCCAACGGTTATATCAAAAGCGCCATTGCTCAGTTTGCTTATAGATTGAGCCGCCTCTACAACACCCGCGAATTCTGCTGAGATGGGATACCAGTCGGTGGATTCACTCTTATTGAATAAACTAATCTCAGAGTCTTTAATCCAAGTCGACATTTGTTGATTAATGCGCTTAAGCGAGGCGTCGATCTGTCGTTGCATTTGTTTAGAATCGAGTGACGTGCCTTCAGCAGGGTAAAGTGTGATGTTATAAGTGGTACCCATGGTAGGGCCACTAATTTTCATTGCCTCGATAGGTTTGTCACAACTAGCCAATAGCATTACTGTGACTAAGAGAAATAACGAGCTAATAACTTTATTAAAACTGAGGGGTGAGGATCTGTTCATTGCCGCCGCGTTTGATGTGAATTTCTAAAGAAGATGCTTCTGCAAGCTGCTGAAATATAGCGAGGCCCTTGCTTTGATCATCTAGCATAACACCATTGACCTGCGTGATTACATCACCATTCCTAAAACCAAGTGCCCGGAATAATTTTCTATTTCGGCTCGGATAAACCCTGACACCAGTCATCTGACCATTTTCCCGAACGATAGAAGGAGTGATTATGGTCATTATCACATTAGGATTTGTCTGGGCTTCTTCGCGCAACTGTGCAAGCGTTTCTATCCCGCCGGCAGGTTTAATAGCTGGGGCTGTTTTGATGACTTTTGGTTTAGCCACGACTACTCTTGGTGCTTTTTGCACATTGGCTCGGCGGTTAGGAGCCGGTTTGCTGGTTTTGTCTAGTAGTGGAAGCTCAAGTATTTGCTCGGTTCCATTGTTGTCAATTGTGACGCTGCTTTTAGCAATCTTAGTTACCATCACGCCAATGGATTTAACTTCCTCCTGACCGGGTAGTTTCTTTGGAATAGGTTCACCAGGACTAAATACTTCCTGTGCCTTACCATTGTAGGAAATCATCGCAAAACCGCCACCTTCATCTTTGGAGGAAATAATGCCGTAAAGCTTTAGATTTAGTTTAACCGGCGCTTTGACTGGCACGACTACTTTCACCGGTTTAGGTTTTTGAATTTTAACGGGTGCTGCTTTGGGAATTGTCCCAAATAAATGCTGATCTGCAATTAACTTGCCGTAGTTTTCCTGTCGGGCAAGGCTAGCGACTTGATTGGGTTTTACCCGATTAGCTGCTTGTGCAATTGCGGGGGCAGGGGTTACTACCATCCAGAGTAAATTAGCTAAGGTAACGCCTAGCGCAATAATCAAAAAAACTGTAAGCACGCCTGGCACTTTCTGTAGCCATTTATATTGATTGTTCATATTCATGCCTCAATGAGTTGACGAGCAACCTCCTGATAATTATCAGCGGTTCTTTTTATTATAGTGTTTGGTAATACAGGGCCAGGTGATGTTTTATCCCAATCCAATGTTTCAAGATGATCTCTCACAAACTGCTTGTCGTAAGACGGTGGACTGGTACCTTCCTGGTACATATCAGCCGGCCAGAAACGTGACGAATCAGGCGTTAAAATCTCATCGATAAGCACTAGTTTGTTGTTTTCGTCTAAGCCAAATTCAAATTTTGTATCGGCTATTATAATGCCACATTTGGCTGCATGTTGTGCGGCTTCTGAATAAAGTTTAATGCTGGTGTCGCGGATTTGTTCGGCTAGCGCTGGGCCGATCTTTTCTTCCATCACCGCGTAGCTAATGTTTTCGTCATGATCGCCCACCGAAGCCTTGCTCGATGGGGTGAAAATAGGCTCAGGAAGCTTGGCAGCTTGTTGCAAGGCTTCTGGCAGCTTGATGCCGCATAACTCCCCCGTCTCTTGATAATCTTTCCAGCCTGAGCCGATGAGATAACCGCGCACAATGGCTTCAACCGGCAAGGGTTTTAAACGACGCACCACAATGGCTCTGCCTTCTAGATACTCAGCTTCTTCATCCGTAATTGAGAGCTCATCTAAGTCGATATCAGTCAGATGGTTTTCGATGATGTGATCAAGCTTATCAAACCAAAAATTGGACACTTTAAGTAGCACTTTGCCTTTGTCTGGAACCGCTTGAGGCAGGACGACATCAAACGCTGAAAGACGGTCGGTTGTCACGATCAACATGTGCTGATCATCAATTGCATAAATGTCGCGAACCTTGCCTTGGGCAATCAGTTCATAATTTTTCAAAGGGAAGTAAGCTTGGCTCATAAATCGTTTACATAGAGATAATAAGAAACGGTGCTATAATATCAGGTTTTTTGCAGCATATTGGGGTGAATATAATGTCACAACCCGTTGTGGGCGTCGTGATGGGCAGCGATAGCGACTGGCCTGTTATGTCAAAGGCGATTGAGATTTTACAAACGTTTGAAATTGCTCATGAATGTCAGGTGGTTTCAGCACATCGCACGCCGGATTTAATGTTTGAGTACGCTGAGACAGCGGCCATTCGTGGGCTTAGGGTTATTATCGCTGGAGCCGGTGGTGCTGCGCATTTGCCCGGTATGCTAGCAGCGAAAACCATTGTGCCTGTACTCGGTGTGCCTGCGCCGTCTAAATATCTCAAAGGCGTTGACTCACTTCACTCCATTGTCCAAATGCCAAAAGGCATTCCCGTCGCCACGTTTGCCATTGGTGAAGCCGGTGCTGCGAACGCTGCATTGTTTGCTGTGTCAATTTTGGCCAATAGCGATGCTGAGCTAACTGAAAAATTACAAAATTTTCGCGAGCAGCAGCGACAAATCGCACTAAATATGACACTTCCCCCTACCCAATAATGAAGTATCGGATATGACCAATGAAATAATTTTGCCGGGTGCCACCATCGGCATGATCGGCGGTGGCCAACTAGGCCGCATGTTTGTAATTGCCGCTAAATACCTTGGCTACACTGTAATCGTGCTTGAGCCGGGAGAAAATAGCCCCGCTGGTCAAGTGGCGGATGAGCAGCTGGTAGCGGCCTACGATGATCCTGAAGCATTGACTACATTTGCTGAACGTTGCGACGTGATTACTACCGAGTTTGAAAATATCCCTGCTTCAGTGCTCGACGATTTAAGTAAAACTTGTACTGTTCATCCTTCAGCTGAAGCGTTGGGGAAAACGCAAGATCGCATTATTGAGAAAGAATTTATTCGTTCCTGTGGATTGTTACCAGTTCCGTACGGGGTGATTCGTACGCGTTCGGATGTGGCTATCGCATTAGAGGCTGTCAAGTTTCCGGCTATACTTAAAACCGCGCGCTTTGGCTACGATGGCAAAGGACAGATTACTGTGAATGATGCGGATGAAGTCGTTGCTGCGTTTCAGTCGCATCGGTCAGCAGACTGCGTACTGGAGCAACGCGTTGATTTGGATTGTGAAATTTCAGTGGTGATTGCTAGAAATGTTGAGGGCGATACTGAAACCTTCCCAATTTCAGAAAATGTTCATGTCGATGGCATCTTGTTTCAAAGCATCGTTCCAGCGATGATTGATGAAGATATTGCGCATGCTGCAACAGTTGCGGCTAAACAAATTGCTAGAAAGTTGAATTATGTGGGCGTGTTGGCGGTAGAGTTTTTTGTGACGAAGCAGGGTGAGTTATTGGTGAATGAAATAGCCCCGCGCACGCACAACAGCGGTCATTACACGATTGATGCTTGCATCACTTCGCAATTTGAACAGCAAGTACGCACGGTTTGTAATCTACCATTTGGTAGCACCAAACTGCTGAGCCCCGTTGTGATGACGAATTTGCTAGGCGACCTGTGGGGTGATGAGCGGCCAAATTGGACAAAAGTTTTCGCTAGCTCAGCTAGTAAATTACATCTCTATGGGAAAGACGCAGCCAAACCTGGTCGCAAGATGGGGCATTTTTGCACGTTGGCGGATTCTGCTAAAACTGCCGAGCAAGAAGCCGCCCAAATATTTAAAGCGTTATCAAATGAGACAATCGCATCATGATGGAAACTGCCGATTACCTAAAGTCACTGCGCAAAGATATTGAATTTAAAGCGACACTTTGTGATCAAGCGATGACGTTTCGTTCGACGTGGGGAATCTTTTCTCCTCGGGAGATCGATGCAGGCACGGAGCTGATTTTAAAATACATCAAGCCTGCTGAAGATGCAGATATTTTTGATTTAGGTTGTGGGTACGGGCCGATAGGTTTAACCCTGGCTAAGCTTGCCCACAAAGGTGAAACCCTGCTGTGCGATAAAGACTTCATGGCAGTTGAGTACACCAATACTAACGCGACTTTAAATGGTGCGAGCAATGCCAAGGCGATTTTATCGAATGGATTTCAGCATGTAGATAAAGCTCAGCGCTTTGATCTAGTGGTGTCCAACGTGCCAGCTAAAGTGGGTAATGAGATGATGACATTGATGCTGCATGATGCACATTTTCATATGAAGCCGGGTGCAGAAATTTATCTCGTCACGGTTAATGGATTACGTCAATACATGAAGCGCAACCTGAAAGAAGTCTTTGGTAATTATAAAAAGCTCAAGCAAGGCCCAGCTTACACGATTAGCTTAGCGACTAAAGTCTGATTCGCCTTATGCAATTAGGCTATATTAAGTATAAAATATAGGCATTTGTTCTTTTCATCGATTAAACGCATAGTGAGTGCTATGGGTGCATTTTCTATCAATGGAATGAGGAAAAAAGAATGCCTGACTTTAAACTTTTAGCAATCAGCGTCGGATTGCTTTTGCCTCTCGTTGTTTCCGCAGCAGAGCCATTTAGTGCTTTTTCTGAACAAGAGCCACTCCCCAAAACAGTGAACTCCTTTAAGGTTAGCTTTGCGGATATGCTAACGCCGGAAGATGCTAAATCAATGAGTATCCGCGCGGCGAAGCTGATCAATCAGAAAGGAACCTCTGGTGTTGCGGATTTTTCGCGGCGGGGTACTGGTTTTTTGATGAAGGATGGTTATGTGTTTTGCATGACGATGCAGGGTGTAATGATTTCACATCCCATTAGGAATCAATTGGTGGGTCAAAATTTTTATGGGTACCAGCGTTATGGACAACCGTTTTTTAAAGAGATGGTAGAGGTTGCTGAGCGTCAAGGTGAAGGGTGGGTTGAGTATAAGTGGCCTTATCCTGGGACGACGGTGTTGCGAATTAAGAAGAGTTATGTGGTTAAGAATGAGGCGGGGTTCTTTTGTGGGGTGTCAGCTTTTAAGTGATTCTACTGTCGTTTTTTACTCAGACCCAGTTTTCTAACTTTAAATCAGGCACACGCCCAAAGTGGCTGGTGTTTTGCTCACCGCTGAGCGCAATGCAATTCAGGTTGTTTTTGGTTGTGTAATCGAACACCTCCAGCGCATCAGCTCCTTAGATAGCGCGAAAGCACGCCAATTAGTTGAAGAGGTACTAAGCTTTTACCAAGAAGGCGTAGAGCAATACATCACGCGTAGACACAGCGAATGTCGGTTTCAAGGTCTCTCAAATTCACAAATCTACACCTTAATTAGCCAAGAGTTGGCGCAGCGTTGTTTTGCTGCTCCGGCACTAAGTGAACGGCAAATTCGCCGCATTATTTACGGCTAAGTGTGGGGTGACAACGACGAGACTGAATAATTATGTGTGGAATTATTGCTTATACCGGCACCCAAAACGCGCTGCCAATACTAATGTCCGGCTTGCGCCGACTCGA